>OFFB01000599.1_pt1 | contig 31885 bp, 27 predicted proteins | sample 1521281 | NCBI WGS metagenome assembly OFFB01 (sample SAMEA3504109, study PRJEB24116) | mouse gut metagenome | biome: mouse gut; feature: mouse-associated habitat; material: faeces | place: Denmark | collected 2011
GCGGTTTGAGACTGTTTGTTCGGTTATCTCTGTGGCATTGATTTCCTGTAGGTGGTACTTCATGGCAAGATGGAAGTACGTATCATATTGATCTCGCACATGAGGAGGTAACGGACTTGATAGCGGCAAAACATCAGTGGCTCTTGGAAAGGAATGTTGATGCTTGAAGTCAACACCGGTGACCACACAATAGCAATCATCGTCGGCGTATAGCCAATAATTGTCATCAGTATGTTCCGCACCGACTCCCTCCTTTATGCAGACTTTCTCAACAATCTTGCGCACTTCCCAGCATTGTTCAATAGTGCGGGGTGATCGTGCTACAACTCCAATAGTAACAGTGCCTTTGTCACGGTCATACACTTCTACCACATCGCCTGGGCTGAACGCATCATCGCGTCCTCTGAACTTAGCAAATGGTGTGTTAAGATCTTCAATCAAAGTGGAGCAAACGGATTGAGATACAAGTTGTCCGTGTCGGTCATAAATCCACAACCGACGATACTGGTTACAGGAAATTTCGGCATTGTATGGCAATTCATAGACATAGAGCGCGTACAGCTGCTGATTCATATATTCCTTGCCGACGAATCGTCGCAGCATAAACTGCACTGTATCAAAATCAGGATAAATGAAGCTCTCTGTCATCACCACCTCAAACTTTGTGGGATAACTATCGGAGTGCGGCTGATGCTTGAACCTATGCACATCAATTCTATAGACGGATTTACCCTCCGGAGATGGCAGGTTCTGTGCCAATGCCTTGAATCCCTCAAATGTCATTTGTATGCGATTATTTCAATTCGATATTCTGTTGCTCCACAGTGGATGCGATGTCCAAATTTTCGGTTGGGAAAATTACCTAATTTAGGGAAATGCCGCTGTAATTCCCGCCACCATTTGCAACGTACAGAAATTTTCAATTTTTTATCTTCCAAATCTGTATTAATAAAATTAATCAGGAAGCAATCAAAGTATTCAAATAAATCCGGCCTTATTTCAAGCAGTTTATATGTCAGTGCATTGAGAGGATCAGGTGTTGAACAATCAACTGAAACAGACGTGTCAAATACCTCCTGCGCACCATATACCGGTAAAAAATTATCAGGTTCCAATTGCGGTCCATCAGGCCGATAATTGTTGCCTATGGCTGCGACCCGTGTAATTATGCGGTCTGTCTCACTTCCGTTTTCATGCCAATAACTGTTGACTACTGATTCGTCTTTGGCAAACTCTATCAGTTCATTTTTTCGTGATTCTGAAATCGGTTCGCGTGGTTTGAACACGAACACAGGATGAATGTCATCACTCCACATCCTATGTTTAGGGTCATCGATATAGAAGTAATTGTCATCCAGCCAATCAAGAAAGACACCATCCGGCAACTTCTGGTTGATTTCCCAACATTTTTCAATGCTTCGTGGAACTGATGTTAGCAAGGCTGTATATACTTTTGCTCTACACTCTTCATCTGCTGAAAGATACAGATGTACTATTTCAACAAAATCGCCGACATGATGTTTTATCATCTCCTTTGGCCTACCTCTAAAGGCATCATACTTTTCAATTTTTGAGAATCCGTACGTACAGACAGATTGATCTTCCTGTTTGCCGTCAGCATCATATGTCCTTACAGAAATGTATTTTTCAAAATGTACATCTATCCTTGTCGGTATTTCAAATACGAAATGACAATAGACTTTCATGTCATCTACCTCCACTTTAGGTTTTATGTCTTTTAGAGCCACTTCTACTTCTTTCAAAGACAGATGGAATGACCGATGCTTACGTTCAAGTTCATATTCAGTATCGACCCATTCCTTGCAGTAGCAATATGTATCGACACGAAAAATTGTCCCACCGTCATAATGTGGTGGATTCAACGCTAACGCCTTAAATTCATCGAAAGTCATAATTCTTGTTGTTTGGAATATTTCTCTTTTTCACGGAGCATGGCTTTATAATATCCGTTGTATCTGTTCTGTAGTTTTTTTGAGAGGGGATAACGCAGTGGCATTATGTTCAATGTATGTACATGCCTGTGTGTTGCATAGGTCGGTCCATCAATCACTGGCAATTGATCATCTCCTGCTTCTTGAAAATAGCATGAATCGATATAAGCATCCCTCATTTCAGGTTCATATAGCTTATGGTTCTGACTTGTGACGCGGTTACGATAGTCCCAGCACCATTCAACCGACAGTCCGGAACTTGCTACCACACCAAGGCTGACCGTAGTGCCCCGCAACACTTCCACAATGTCACCCTCCTTAAAGCGCCGCATGTCATCAGTTCTGCCCCGAAAGAAACCGTACCTTGTATTCCGGTCACGCTCCATTGATGAACAATACGTTTTATCAAGAAGTCGGCCGGAGTTGTCATATAGTCTCCATGATAAGCCATAACCAGGCCACAACATGTCAAGTGTACATCTTATCGGATATTCCTTGATATGGAAGCAATAAATATCATCAATGTTGTTGTCATAAGCCTTGATCGTTTCGGCAATAAACTGTTCTGCATCTTCGATAGTATGAGAGAATCCAATTCTTGAACACTCAACCTCAAACGACGGATAATGATTGCGGCGACGTTCCGGCAAATCCTTGACCTCATACATCGTTACCTCAAAAATGCTCTCCTCCTCGCGCCACGGTGGATTGAGTGCCAACGTCTTGAACTCGTCGAAAGTCATAACAATTTTAGTAAGTCATCAAAGCTGATAAGTCCATCTTCTGAATCATCAAGGTCATCCTCTTCTTCCTCTTCTTCCTCTTCTTCCTCTTCATCCTCTTCATCCTCTTCATAAAAATAATGTGAACCATTCTCTTCAAGGAACTCGAAGAACTTGTCATTAATCTCCAGTAGATTATCAGGAAGAAGTGAGCGGCACGCATTTATTAACATCCTCTCATATTGTGAGAAGTGATCGGTTTGTATCAAAGTGGTAACGAACGGTGTCACAACTGTTGGCAATGCCTTCAGATAGCGCAGTTCAGATAATGCTATTGAAGTCTTAGGTGCATTATTTATAAAATTACCGCTCCAAAAGATACTCAAAGCTACCTCAAATGAATTAATAACAGATTCTCTCCAATTTTCTTCCGCAACTGGAATCTGGTGAACTGGAATCCATCTCATGTTATACATACAAGCAAGAAAATCACATAGCGTTTGTTGGCCTCCCCACTCTTCTCCTATCATATACTGAGAGACAGTCATAGCCTTATTCGCTGTATGCACCGTGTCATTTTTCAGAACAGCAGAAAATGCCTCATTGCTAATTTTCAAGTGTGAATCTAAATCGCATTCTCCTTCAAAAGCCAGATTGATAGGAGAGAACCATATAGGTGCACTCCATTCATTGGAATCCATTGGCTCTTGAATATCAGAATTGAGCCATTTTTTACACGCTGGAGAATACAAGGCATCTGGATATTTATGTGCAAGTTCACGTAGCGTTTTTACAAGAATCTGTTGTCTGTGTTCACTTCGACCTTTTTGTGCCGGCCCTCTATAGAGATTCATATTTTCCATTATATATTTTGCAACGCCAAGAGTCAAAACAGTATCACCTGAAAATGACCCATTTTCGGTCAGTTTACTGTAGTCATGCAAATCCAATGATGACAAATCTTTGTCTCTAAAAGTAGTCCGGAGAATATCACCAACTATAGCGCCTAATAAGTATTTCTTTTCCATAGCCCTTTTGAACTTATTGTTAGTTTGTATATTTATTGTTTTATTTATTTTATTGTTTATCAACTAATCGTCCGGGAGCATTTTGAGTAGCGGGCGGAAATTGCATGAGAACTCAAAACTTGCCATCCTTTGGCGTAGATACGGGTCCAAAAGATATTCGCAGCGGTTGGCTATCCATTCGGGAATGGGATAGATGCAGGCGGCGATTGATCCGGCTATGCACGCCATTGTGTCGGCATCACCTCCGAGCGACACTGCCTTACGAACCACATCAATGAAATCCTTGCCTTCAAGAAAACAGATGATTGATTCAGGCACTGATCCCTGACATGATACATCCCATTGATATGTGGGGCGTATCTCATCGACCGTTCGGGTCAGATCGTAATTGAAGCGGCACATTATATAATCGCGTATTTCATCTTTTGAATGGCCATGTTTTGCCATCCATACCGCCGCAGCTACTGACTGCGCTCCGGCTATTCCTGCCGGATGATTATGCGACACTTCTGCCGACATCTTTGCCAGGGTCAATGCTTCATCAAGAGTCTCGGCAAACAGTCCTACGGGACTGACACGCATTGCCGCCCCATTGCCCCAGCTGTTGTAAGGTTGCGGATTCTCGCTCCATAGCCAGTGGTAGAATGAACTGCCAAAACCGGCATCCGGATATTTACGACCAATCTCCTGCATGCACTCAATCAATCGCTCTCTGGTATGACCTATTTCATCATATTCATCGTAATGAGCCAACCAATAAGCCACGGCAATAGTCATCACCGAGTCATCCGTAAACCTGCTCCCTTGCGGAAGAAGCTCAAAGTCGTACTTCTTCAACTCGACAAACTCATACAGCGAACCTATAATATCACCTGCTATCGCTCCTAACATAATCTATTTGCTTGATGCGATTAATATTACTTTTATACTATCGGTTAGCGATTCATCGAAAGCAAGACCCCAACAGACATCTATATCTTGGTTGTACTTGCCAATGAAATCAGTCATTGACTTAATCGCTGACATATCCGGTTTATAATCCTTAGGAATCAGAATTTGAAAGAGTATCTTTCCGACTTGATCCGAATTGATAGGCAAGTTATCAACCGACTGTTCCACGGCATCTGTAATGCTGTTCCCAAATCCAACCGTCACATAATTCAACGTATCAGTTGACAAGGTCGAGGCAATGTCCGCGACATCAATATTTATATGTCCGCAGGTCTGTATAATCTGATCAATCGCGTCAATAGAGAATTTGGTTGAGTTATTGTAGTTTTCAAAGCAATAGAACAACTTAACATCACCACCAAACACCTGCTTTAAAATAGGTGCAATAATTGGCATATATCTTTTCTCGATTTGGTCGTAATACCATTGACTGGGGACAGAAATAGTAAGGTCGTTATTATTGAAATCAGCTACGCGCGTATGTGCGAATAACCGTTCAAACTCAGTGCTTTTAATCTTCTCACTAATCTGTTTAAGACACTTAGTCCACAGTTTATCCGCTGTCGAATTTACCTCATAACCAATTATCCTGTAATCCTCATACGGAAATTTGTATTGTGGGATAGAGAGATCATCAATGAAATCTTCGCATATTGGCACGTCAACTTTATCACGTTCTTTATCCGGAACAATCTGCTTCTCAGCCTTTTCCGGCAGCTCTTCTTTAAAATCGTCATCATTATCCGAATTCAGTAGATTTAACAACCGTTTAAACAGGGACTTCGAGGATTCATGTTTGTCGTTTGAATCCCCTTTTTTCAAGATTTCACGTGGTTTTACCCCGTTTTTCGGTCCAACTATGCCATCGGCTTCCAGTTGATCCATAAGCCGGTTTGCATGATAATAACCTATTGAAAAACGCCGTTGTAATTTAGACGTACTAGCCATCCCACATTCTATGATATATCGGGCAGCCTCTTCAAATAAGGGATCACTGTCTCCCATCATCGGTTTTTGCTCAATGATTGAAATAACCGGCAATTTATAGGGTTGAGGTGGTTCGCAATTAGTTTCCCAGTCGCTAACATTTTCAATCTCCTCAGTATCTACAAAACAACATTGAATCCTCGTCAACGGGCCATAATAGCTGCTATAAAAAAGCATGTCGCCACGCCCAATCAGTCGTTCGCCGCCCGGACAATCCAAAATCGTACGTGAATCATCCATGTGTTTGACTCGTAATGCAATTCGTTCTGGAAAGTTGGCTTTTATTACGCCCGTGATTACGTTGGCACTTGTGCACTGTGTGGCAATTATTACATGTATTCCCACACCTCGAGCTTTTTGGGCAATTCTTGCAATGACAATCTCAGCATCTTTGCCTAATGGCATAGTCAAATCAGCAAACTCATCAATACAAACAATTATATACGGCAGATGATGTCCATCTTGCTCTGACAGTTTTCCATCCAGGATTAGTCTATTATACTCCTCTAAATTTCTACACTGCGCACATCTGAAAAGATTGTATCGTTCATCCATCTCAACGACAATGGCATTAAGTACAGTCAATGCTTCATGCACATCGGTTATAACCTTCTGACCAATGCCCGCGAAGTCAATAAAGTATTGCCGTGCGATTTGGTCATATTGACTGAATTCGACCATTTTCGTGTCAATCAAAGTCAACTTCAAATCTTCAGGAGATTTCTTGTAGAGCAACGACAGAATGATATTGTTGAGCAGAACAGATTTACCTTGTCCAGTCATTCCTGCAATGAGCAGATGGGGCATTCTTGCCAAATCCGCAACAAGAGGTTTATTCTCTGATGGTATGCCTAATGCAATCGGCAATTTTGCCTTTGATTTTTGAAATTCATCTGATTCAAGCACTTCGCGCAATCGAACGATTTGTCGGTCAGGTCGCGGAACTTCAACTGCAAATGTACCCTTCCCAGAAACTGGCGCAATTATACGGATTGGACCATATTCCGACAAAACTTCATTGAGCGTATTTTCGCAAGAACGGATTTGCTTTATTTTGTAACTCTGGTTAGAAGTAAATTCAAATCTAACGACAGTCGGGCCAGCGATAACTGACAGCTCGCTGACTTCTACTTTATTTTTTTTGAATCCGTCAATAATTTGCTGACGCATATCCTCAACAACCGATATGTCGATTGTCTTTCTTGCTTGACTCTCTGTCAGCAAATCAAGCGGCGGCATCATATAGTTCTGTTTCATATCGGTTGTATTGCTATGTTATTTTGGGAAAGCGTAAATGCTTAAATCACATTCTCCTGTTAGGTCTGGGTTATGGGCTATACCCACCACTATTTTGATTCTGCCATTCGGCACTTGCTTCTTAATTGCATTTCGTATTGTGGTTTTTGCTGTTTTGAAAAGGTGCTCTTTATCACCAAAGTTTTTTCCGATATAAATTATGAAATAGGCATCATCACAAAACGAGAACAAATCATCGTTCGTATCAATGAGTGTATTTAACGCGTCTTCAAGAGCTTCCTCTGCGTTATAAACATGAGCTTCTGAATATGTGGTGTCACTAAAAGACTCAGCAGCTTCTACCAGTTGCGCTGGAGAGAGCCAGTCTACAAATAAATCAGCGTCATTATATTCATGTAATACTTCTTTGGTGTAATCATCCAAATACGTATTCTCCTCAATTTCATCGAAAATAAGCTCATTGCCTAAATGGAATGTCGGAGTCAAAGATGCACCTTTGGGTAATGAATCCATACGAGCGTATATATTTTTTAATGGGGCTGTGCTATAAGATCAAAGCTGTTGCAGCACAGCCCCAGCAGGTTATTTCTTCTTTCTCAGGTTGTATTCAGCAGCCATCAATGTCAGCGTAGAGTTCGCTTCTATGATTTTCAACTCCTCTTTCAATGCCGGGATGAGTTGTTCCATATCGCTGAATGAAACGTCCTCAAAAACTTTAGTACCGATCGCTGAGAAATTCTTAGCAAGAATTTCCAACTTATGGTTTCTGGCAACCGTCTTGATCATTTCTGTCAGTTGGGCAAGAGCTGGCAGATTGGCGGCTTGATCAACAAGAACTTGGCTGATTAATGGGGTGTGATCAATGTGAATATCCTTTAAACGGCCTACTTTCATTGCCACAGGAGATGAGCCCTGCACGTCAGTTTCAGTCAGTACGGCCAATCCATTTTCAGAATCTTCACTATTTAAGAGACTGACCTCAACTTTATTGTTTTTGGCATCGACTGAAAGAAAATCTAAATCAGCAAGAATGTATCTCTTACTTTCTGTGATGACTTCGATTTTGGCCACGTAGTCGTCAACCCAACGATTGAACCAGTTGTAGTTCCCGTTTGAATCCCCGTTCTTCTCAGAGATTTTTTGACTATAGAGAAAGAGTCGGCGAAGAATGTCGATCGGGTAAAAGACGCGCATGTTTTCACCCATCCGGTTTTGTGTCTTAAACCGAAATGTAAAGTTGTTTTCCAAATCTTCGTAGTTGAAGATTGCCGGCGAATCAGAATCGGTATGTTCTTCCTCGATGGCCAAAACTTCTGTTGCATTCGTGATCTCCTCATCCGGAATTACATCAATCATCTCCTCATTGATGAATTTTGCATATTTGCTCAGCGCTGCCCTGTAATTTGAGATTTTATGAAGTCTCTGGGGTGTTGTCTTGCTGTCGCCATGCAGATAACCGTCAAGAATAGAGATTAGCTTGTTAAGCATCTCAATGGCGGCTCCTGGATTTTTAGAATGAAGGTAGAGTGGAATTTGTGCAAGAAAATCAATACCCCGTTTATTCTTTAGAAGTATATCCCTATTGCAACCTCTCAGAAGTGACATGTAACTATGAGCTGATCCATACGACATACCCTCTTCCTGCATCCATTCGACAAAACGATCCTCGCCCAAAATCGGCTTCTTCTTAGGCTCGACTTCGGGGATCGGTTTGGTGTTTTCATCCGAGCGGCCAAGTTTTTCTTTCATGACGGGTATAAGATACTCGATGAAGAAATCACGATAGCTTTTGAACGCGCTTCTCCAGTCCCTGATTGTAGTGGACTTTAAGTCGAGTTCTTCTTTTAGGGACAGATCATACCACTTTGTTATAATGGCGATGTATTTGTCAAACAGATTGTTCACTTCATCAAACTTCCCGGACTTGATTTTTTCTTGCAGGAGTTCAAAGAAGTCTTCATCGGATGTGAAGAACTCCTTGTCGGCTCTTTTGACATGCCTTACATACTTGTCAATTGTTGCCGATTCAAGATGCGGGTACTTGACTGCCCAGTTTCGATAACCTTGTTCCAGATATGGAACCTCAATGCCTTTAATATCCCGTTCTATCTCACGATCCAATTCGCGAGCGGAAGCCACGAGCATATCAGCGAATCCTTTACTCATAAGTGTAAAATTAAAGTTCGTGTATGTAGTGTTGTCACAGGCCTCCATGTGACTTAAACTTCTCTTTTACACAAAAGCGTGAGAGCCGCTTCCATTTCCTTGCCGATAAGGTGTGTGGCATTAACCTGCAAACTCGGATATGGTGCAAACTCCCACGCCATAGTTTGGACTATGACGCGAGAGTGTCCACTTTTTCTCCGTTTGCCATCTAAAGCTGCCACACTTTTATCGGCGAGAATCAGTAAGACACTTTCGTGTTGTTCTCTTATGTCAATGTCAAGTATTAACTCAACACTGCAAAATTACGCAATCATTTGTAAATGAACAAGTGGAAGTTTTGAGAAATGTCTTTATGATTGGATTCTGACTGATAAAATTGTGAAGCTAAGCGATATATTACGTAATAAAAAAATCCGTTCCTCCAATAAAAAAGTGGAAAAACGGACAAAATTAAAAAAATGAGGTTTTTTGAAAATTCGTTTTATTTAATTCATTTCGCACTCATATTTTGCCATTATCGGTCCAACAACGGCATTAAACCGGGCTTCAATTGCGTGCAGCCGAGCATCTAATCTTGGAGTGCCGGTTGTCTTGGGGTTTTCATCCTCCAGTTCAAAGCCGCACTCTTCATCATCTGTTTCTGACAGCATATCAAGGAGATCGGTCAGAGATACTTCCTCCCGATCCTCCAGCATTTGTGACGTAAGTTTGAAAGGATTGCTCTTGTCAAGAACAACTGCCTTGATTGGCTCTACTGCTTTGACCGGTTGATCTTGTTTGGACTTGGTTTTCTTGGCAGATGATTTACGTTGCGATGTCTTAGAGACTTTATCCTTGGTGCTTGTCTTGGAGGTCTTGCGCTTGGGCTTTGCAGTCGCTTCTGTTGTGTCTGTTTTCTTCTTTGTCATTATACGATTAATGTTATGGTGACAGTGCCACCGGTTATATTAATAATAACCGCTATATGAAAATATTTGAGCAACAGCGAAATATTGAGTTACAATAAAGCGCACCGGTGTTTATGCGTCCAAAATCGGATAATTAAAGGCAAGCAAGGGGGAATGCCTTGCCTGCCTTTATTGTCTTACATATCGCCCGGTGTGCGCAGAAATGAGGTCAGTAGTTGTGCATTATGCGACCTTGCATCCTTGCCGAACCCCGCGAGGTATGTCTGAGTAGTCCTGATGCTCGTGTGTCCTAATTGCTCGCTTATATAAGAGATAGGCACGCCCTCGGTGTTCATGATTGATGCAAAGGAATGCCGGGCTGCATAGGTGGTGATCTGTTCTATGTCGAGAGCCTTCGCAACCTCTTTCATTCGCTTGTTGATGCGTGTATAGACATCATGATTCCTTTTCTTGATTTCCTCCGGTGTCTCATTGCCTTTCAGAAATGGAAAAATGAAATTATCTGCCTTGACAGGATTTCCCCATTTGTCAATTATATGTTGAATCTCAGGTGTGATCGGTATTTTTATCGTTTTCCGCTTCATGGTTGTGCCGGATGTTTTCTGACGCACAAAATGAATCTCACCATCAATTATGTTGGAGTATTTCAATTGTATCATGTCGATTGGATTAATCCCGTTGCTCAGATACATGAAACACCAAAGATCCTTATATTTGTTGACTGTTTCATTTTCACTGATATAATCAAATACTGCTTTCAGTTGGGATTGATTCAATGCCTTTTTTCTCCCTTCCTCTGTCTTGATTTCAAATTTACCTTTGCCGAATGGATATTGTGATTCCTTAATAACACCGTTTGTTTTGGCAAAATTCATCATTGTACGAATGTTCCGGAAATACATCCCGCGAGTGGTTATTGACAATGAGTTCTTTTCCCAGTGTTTATCACATCTTATAAGCCAATCGGTTGTCACGTCTCTGAAATTAATTGAATTTTCGGCAAAACGTTCTATGGCTGTAAGGGTGTCACGCATGCTGTCTGCCGTTCCGCTTCTTCCATTCTCTCTAAGCTCGTTGATACGCGCAATGAAAGCCTGATTAAGAGTATCGCCAACGGCACGTCCGAGACGGAGACTGAGAGCCTGAAAAGAAAACTCACCCATATCTGCGAGAGCGTCAACATTCATTTTAATCAATTCAAAACTCTTGCTTATGGTTTGCCTGATTTTGACATATTCACCGGCTTTCTTGCGGTCAAGACATTCCCAATCCTCGGAAGTCATGGAAATGCCCGTAGAAAAATACTTTGGCTTTTTAAGGTGATAAACCTTGATCTTGATTGGAAACTTACCGTCCTTATTGGGCGTGCGACGATCCAGAACCACCGAAACGGTGATCCCGTCTTTAATATGATTGTAAAACATTTTTAAAGGGGATTGCACGGGAGCGACCTTGCCCACCGATAAGTATATATACCGTTACGACGGAAAAATTTAAGTTGAACGGTCTATAATGCAGTGCTCAACATGCCGCACCTGCAAACCTCTTTTGAAACATTAGTGTTTGACCGCTTAAAAACAGCAGTTTTCAACAAATCAAAAAACTCCCTATTAATCAAAATCTGCTATATTTGCACACAACTGGGTCTGATTGGATCAGCAGTGTTTGATCTCTACTAATCAAGCAGCCATGCTATATACCCGACAATGAACACATAAAACAAGCCGTACCTGTTGCCTATGCTTGCATGTGTCTTGCACAAAATTTGCACGCAACTCGTGATAAAGGGAGAAAAAGGATGAAATAAAAAAGCAATCATCATGGGGCATAACACCAACGAAACCAAGGCATTATGCCGCTATAGGAAGACGTCGGAAAGACACGGAAAACCGCTATAATTCGACTCATAATCAGGGAGTCCTAGGTTCAAGCCCTAGTGGGACCACTTACTAAAAATTAAATATCAAGCGATTAGATTAGTCTCTAACCGCTTGATTTCTTTTTATACCGATTCCTTGCACAAAATTCGTACCAGTCATTCAGGCGCATAGTAAAGGCGCATAGTAAAAAGGCTGTGTTTGCCGATATAAGTTAGTATCTTTGCCAAAAACAAGAATGCAATGGAAAAGAAGCGCATAGTTGCGCTTCTAAAAGAGTGGCTTCACTTTATTTCTACCTGAATTTTCAGTTTATAATCAGCACACAATATATTTATATACAGATTGGGCGGCATCAAAAGGTGCCGCCCAATCTGTATTGTATTAACGGAATGTATTATTCTTCCATCAGGAGCTCGAGCATCTTTATTGCTGAAACCGGGATGCGGGTACCGGGGCCGAAGATGGCTGATACACCGGCTTTGTACAAGAAGTCGTAGTCCTGTGCCGGGATTACTCCTCCTGCAGTCACCATAATGTCATCACGTCCGAGTTTCTTCAACTCTTCGATAACTTGAGGTATCAACGTCTTATGACCGGCAGCCAAAGAGCTTACGCCCAAAATATGAACGTCATTCTCCACTGCCTGACGCGCTGCTTCAGCAGGTGTCTGGAACAACGGTCCCATATCCACATCGAATCCGCAGTCGGCATAACCGGTTGCCACAACTTTTGCTCCACGGTCATGACCGTCTTGTCCCATCTTGGCTATCATGATACGGGGCTGACGACCTTCGCGTTTGGCAAATTCCTCACACATCTTCTGTGCCTTTTCAAAATCGGCATCTCCTTTGGTTTCGCTTGAATACACGCGTGATATAGTTCTGATTACTGCTTTATAACGGCCCACTACAGCTTCGCAGGCATCTGAAATTTCACCAAGTGTGGCACGCAAGCCGGCAGCTTTGACAGCCAGATCCAAAAGGTTACCCTTCTTGGTGCGTACACATTCAGTTATCGCTTCCAGCGCTTCTTTCACCTTGGCTTCGTCGCGATGAGCCTTCACATCATTAAGACGTTCAATCTGCTCCTTGCGCACTTCTGTATTGTCAATCTCCAGGATGTCGATGGGGTCCTCGTGGTCAAGACGGTACTTATTGATACCTACAATTGTCTGACGGCCGGAATCAATGCGCGCCTGGGTACGTGCCGACGCTTCCTCGATACGCAGCTTGGGCAGACCGGTCTCAATAGCCTTAGCCATACCACCCAGTTTCTCAATCTCTTGGATGTGTTCCCATGCACGGTGAGCTATCTCATTGGTCAGCGCTTCCACATAGTAAGAACCGGCCCATGGGTCAACCTGCTTGGTCACCATGGTTTCTTCCTGAATATAAATCTGAGTGTTACGGGCTATACGGGCTGAAAAATCCGTAGGCAATGCTATAGCTTCGTCAAGAGCGTTGGTGTGCAATGACTGTGTATGGCCCAATGCTGCACCCATGGCTTCGATACAGGTACGTCCCACGTTGTTAAACGGATCCTGCTCGGTGAGCGACCATCCCGAGGTCTGTGAGTGTGTGCGCAGCGCAAGCGATTTAGGATTCTTGGGATTAAACTGCTTCACAATCTTAGCCCAGAGCATACGTGCGGCACGCATCTTGGCTATCTCCATGAAGAAATTCATACCGATAGCCCAGAAGAACGACAGACGGGGAGCAAATGCATCGATATCCATACCGGCATTGACACCTGCACGCAGGTATTCCAGACCATCGGCAAGAGTGTAAGCCAACTCAATATCACATGTCGCACCGGCTTCCTGCATGTGGTAACCGGAAATAGATATGCTATTGAACTTAGGCATATTCTGAGAAGTGTACTCAAATATGTCGGCGATAATACGCATGGAGAATTCCGGCGGATAAATATAGGTGTTACGCACCATGAATTCCTTAAGAATGTCATTTTGTATGGTACCGGCCATTTCATCAAGCTTGGCACCCTGCTCCAAACCGGCATTGATATAGAATGCGAGCACCGGAAGCACAGCACCGTTCATGGTCATCGATACTGACATCTTGTTCAACGGAATACCGTCAAAGAGTACTTTCATGTCGTCGAGCGAACAGATAGACACGCCAGCCTTACCGACATCACCTACCACACGTTCGTGGTCGGCATCATAACCTCGGTGCGTAGCAAGGTCAAATGCTACTGACAAGCCTTTCTGACCCGATGCAAGATTACGACGATAGAACGCATTGGACTCAGCGGCGGTAGAGAAACCGGCATACTGACGTATGGTCCAAGGACGCAACGGATACATGGCACTGTACGGACCGCGCAAGAATGGAGGTAATCCCGACACATAGTTCAGGTGTTCCAGTCCTTCGAGGTCTTCTTTTGTATAAACCGGTTTTACCGGTATGAGTTCCGGGGTGAGCCATTCTTCACCCGCAGCCATCGGTGCATGAGCAGCTCCGAAAGCATCTTTCGTAATATCTATGGTTTTAAAATCTGGTCTCATCTTTTGTTTATAGATTTAACGTGGGTGAATACTTTACTTTAGCAAGCGACCATTGAAATCGCGCAGAGTGTCAAGCACATTGCAACGCACATGTACAAAATCATTTATACCCAGCGCCTTCAATTCGTCCATGCATGCAGGAGCACCGGCAACTACAAATTCCGCACGACCGTCGAGGTACTTGAATGCATCAGGAGCAAGTGTGGCATACTCATCATCACTTGAGCAGAGCACCACCACATCGGCGCCTTGTTCAAGAGCCGCATCAACGCCCTGTTCAACGGTATCAAAGCCGAGGTTGTCAATAATTTCATAACCGGCACAACCGAAGAAATTGGTTGAGAACTGTGCTCGGGCAAGACGCATGGCAAGATTACCGATAGTAAGCATAAACACTTTTGGACGACGTCCCGCCGCCTCAGTAGCAAGACGCAATGCTTCGAAATCACTTGCCGCACGGGCTGTAGGCAGTCCCTCGCCCTTAGGTCCTTCGTTATGTGAGCAACCGCAAGAGCAACCGGTTGTCTCAATCTTGCCTGCTGCAACTTCATTGATATTAGGATACTGGTTGGTACCCAACAATATTTCTTTACGGCGAGCCACGTCTGTATGACGTTTTTCCGAAGACTCACGCACCACTTTCTGGACATCGCCACTATTCACTTGCGCAAGGAAACCGCCATTATCCTCAACGGCAAGGAACAGCTTCCACGCTTCAGCAGCTATAGATGCCGTAAGAGTTTCCACATAATAGCTGCCGCCTGCGGGGTCAACCACCTTATCCAGATGACTCTCCTCCTTCAAAAGGAACTGCTGATTACGCGCTATACGTTCCGAGAAATCGTCAGGAGTCTTATAAGGTGTATCAAACGGAGTGACGGTTATCGAATCCACACCGGCAAGAGCTGCCGACATACATTCCGTCTGGCTACGCAGCAAATTCACATGCGCATCATATATCGTTTGATTGAATTTTGATGTTACAGCATGTACAGCCATCTTGCAGTCATCGTCACTGGCAGGATTATATTGCTTCACAATCTGGGCCCACAACATACGTGCTGCACGGAACTTGGCAAGTTCCATAAAGTAGTTGCTTGACACACCCATATTAAATTTAATACGGTTCGCCACATCACCTGCGCTGTAACCTTTCTCTGTAAGAAGAGTAAGCCATTCAGCACCCCAGGCTAAAGCATAGCCAAGTTCCTGAAATATGTAAGCACCGGCATTGCTGAGCATCTCAGAATCCACCGCAAGCACCTTTAAACCGGGTACATCCTTAACGGTTTCGAGCATCTCAGCCCCCATGGCGGCAATATCGCCGGGAAACTCAACACCGTGCTTCAACGCTTTCTTAAACGGGTTGAAGTCAATCGAGCCTTTGAATTCTTTTTCAATTCCATTGGCTTTTAAGTATTCCACGAGTACCTTTGCAAATGCCAAGGACTTTTTGGGACAACATTTGAAGTTCAACTCCACAGCATTGACCACAATACCCTTAAGCAATGTGGCAAGCTCCTCGGCATTAGCTTCCTTTACCTTGAATCCGAGGGAATTGATTCCCTTACCCAAAACGTCGAGAGCCTTTGCATTTGCGGCTTCGGCATCGTCAGCAATGATTTCCTGACGCGACAACCAGTCATTATTGTCACGCGTACCACGTACATAAGGATATTCACCGGGGAGCGAATCGGTAGTTTTCAAATCGGCTATATCCTCCGCACGGTACATGGGTTGGACATTAAAGCCTTCATTAGTTCGCCAAACCAATTTCTTATCAAAAGGAGCTCCTTTCAGGTCAGCTTCCACTTTTGCTTTCCACTCGGCTGTTGACACCGGAGGGAATTGGTCAAACAATAACTCTTTCTTTTCTGCCATAATAATGTATTATATTATTTTGTTTTCTCTTAGCGTATGGACTCCATGGTATAAATAAGGTACATACTGTGTGCAAATTTAGCAAACTTTGAATATATCCCAAACAAAAACCATGATAAAACCACCTCCCAGCCCGCATAAGCCCCTGAAATACAAAACAAGGAGCTGCAAATACTCGCAACTCCTTGAAATATTCATTCTAAAATATCATCAATAGACCTTTGGGGGATATTACTTTCCTCCGGCAATAAGCTTTTCATCATCGATAACGCGTTGCACATGTAAAAAATGCTTGCTGTAGTACGCCCCATCGGGAAAACTCTGTATCGTAATTCCTTTTTTAGTCGATGCATGAATAAACTTCAACTGTCCGGTAGCTTCGTTTACTTCTATCACCATACCTACGTGACCCACAGTCTTTCCTCCGGCACGGCCGCTGAAAAACATCAGATCACCCACCTCTACACTGTCGAGTGACACGCGCTTACCTTGTGCACCCTGCAAACGCGATCCGGGACTAATGGAATATCCGAAATTTCGGAATATGAAACTCGTATAACCTGAGCAATCGAATACCTTAGGACCCTTACCACCATGCACATAACGGCATCCGAGGTATTTTTTGGCATAATCTACCAAATCCAATTTGAGCATTTCGGTATCGCGCACATCACCGAAATCATCTACCGGACCACCCAGCAGCTCCTCCAATGTCGGCATAAGATAATCCTCGCTGCCGGTGCGTACTTCAAGTGATATTTCCGACACAGGTACCTGCATACCGGAAGGCAACTTGCGGTCGGGTACAGGATCCGCCTGCAGTTTTATGCCGGAGAGCGCACATAGCAAAACTATGATTGTTATTCTGTTCATCATTGCAGATTTGGTTTATGCAAATTTACGCCATAGCATCCAATGTCGCAACCGCCACCACCAAACATCTCCCCTATAAATACACGTATATCGCAATCAATCGCACCACATACACGCCTAAAACTTAATTTTTGTAAACAAAAACACCGACTATCTCTGCCCTGATTTTATGAGAATAGCCCTCCCCCCCTATTTAAAGCAGCCCAAAATGGGATATAAGCAACCGCAAAGTGTGTATTTTAGTTAATTATAGCAAAATTTAGTCGCCAAAATTTAACAAATCGACATCACACACTTAGCACCACAACAAAACCAACTATATTACAACAGATTACCAAAACAAATTGCACAATCGCCAAACAAGCGTGCAATAAAAATTTAACTTAATTTTGGACACATAATTGTAACACACGAGACCGAAAAACAAGCCTGCAAAACACAGCTACGACTCAATCAAATTTCTTACGATTGAACATGAATCCGCGTCCGAGATACTTCTCACGCACCACAGGATTCTCAGCCAACTCCTCCGACGTACCTTGAAACAAAATCTTTCCGTCAAACAGCAGATAGGCACGATCCGTAATATTCAGCGTCTCATTAGCATTGTGGTCGGTAATCAATATGCCTATATTCTTCTCCTTAAGCTTATGCACCACCTTCTGAATATCCTCCACAGCGATAGGGTCAACCCCCGCAAACGGCTCATCAAGCATTATAAACTTAGGATTAATCGCAAGGCAGCGGGCTATCTCCGTACGGCGGCGTTCCCCGCCCGACAAACGGTCGCCGAGGTTCTTGCGCACATGTTGCAGACTGAACTCATCGATAAGCGTCTCCAGCTTCTCGCGTTGGTATTCCTTTGAAGTATCAGTCATTTCAAGCACCGACCGTATGTTATCCTCTACCGTCATCTTACGGAACACCGAAGGCTCCTGGGCAAGATAACCTATACCGTTCTGCGCACGTTTGTACACCGGATACTTCGTTATATTCAGGTCATTGAGGAATATCTGTCCCTCATTGGGGGTAATCAACCCCACCGTCATATAGAATGTAGTGGTCTTGCCGGCACCGTTAGGGCCAAGCAACCCCACGATCTCACCCTGCGTCACATTTATCGACACATGATTCACCACCGTACGTTGACGGTACTTCTTAACCAGATTATCGGTGCGTAGCACCATTTTTTCATCCGTACCGGTAGGAATCGCCACATCCGGCATTGACTCCTTGTCACGTGAATTGATATCCTCCATAATATACATCCCGTATTAAGTTCTACGCCTTGGAGTGCGCCTTGCGCAAACGGGCTTCTATATAATCTGTAAGCAGGTTTATAGCCACGGTATTGTTACCGCCCTGGGGCACTATAAGATCGGCGAAACGCTTCGAAGGCTCTATGTACATGGAGTGCATAGGTTTTAGCACATCCTGATACCGGTTTATCACCGTCATAGGAGTGCGGCCACGCTCCACACAATCGCGGGCTATGACACGAATCAGGCGATCGTCAGCATCAGCATCGACAAACACCCTCACATCCATCATCGAACGCAGCACCGGGTCATTGAGCACCAATATGCCCTCCACTATCACCACATCACGCGGCTCCACGGTCACCGTAGCCTCCTGACGCGTACATGTCAGATAAGAATACGTGGGCACCTCTATGGTCTTACCCTCCTTCAGGGCTTTAAGCTGCTCCACAAGAAGCGACCATTCTATAGCCGCAGGCTCATCAAAATTAATTTTACTGCGTTCCTCCGGCGGTATATGGCTCGAATCCTTGTAATAAGAATCCTGAGGCAACACGGCAACTTCACCGGCAGGCAAGCTGTTGATTATTTTATTGACCACTGTAGTCTTCCCCGAACCGGTACCTCCGGCTATTCCGATTATGAGCATGTGGAATCTTTTTTTATCGTTTATACACGCAAAGATAATCACTTTTGAAATAACTTGGAAATAAGTGTCCGATTTTTGCCCGAGGCATTACGCCAAGTCCATTTTTTTCGTTAGTTTTGTAATGAACTCATTTAACAGCATTAATAATTAGCACAAAATATTTGACAAATGAAATTCATAGGAGCACACGTATCAGCACAGAAAGGCGTAAGCCAGGCACCGGTCAACGCTCACGAGATAGGAGCACGCGCATTCGCGCTATTCACCCGCAATCCGTCGCGGTGGCAATCCTCGGCAATTACCGAAAAAGAGGCACAGAAATTTAAGGACAACTGTAAACTATACGGATACTCGCCGCAACAGATATTACCACACGACAGCTATCTTATAAACCTTGGCTCACCCGACCCCGAAGGTTTGGAGAAATCCCGCAAGGCTTTTCTTGACGAAATGCAACGATGCGAGCAACTTGGGCTCACGCTGCTCAATTTCCATCCCGGCAGCCACCTCAACAAAATTGAAATCAATGACTGTCTCGACCGCATAGCCGAATCCATCAACATCACCCTACAGCAAACCTTAGGCGTAAAAGCCGTCATTGAGAATACGGCAGGCCAAGGCTCCAACCTCGGCTTCAGCTTCAGTCAGATTGCCCGCATCATCGACGGCATCGATGACAAGGAACGCGTAGGCGTATGTATCGATACCTGCCATGCATTCGCGGCAGGTTACGACCTCTCCACACCTGCCGGTTACGAAAAAGCCTGGCAGGAATTTGAAGATTTGATAGGCTGGCAATACTTCAGTGCCATGCACATCAACGACACCAAGAAAGGATTGGCATCGCGCGTCGACCGTCATGAATCATTAGGCAAAGGCATGATTGGCTCCGACTTTTTCCCGATGCTGATGAACGACCCCCACATGGACAACATCCCACTAATCCTCGAGACCCCCGACGAATCCCTCTGGTCCCAAGAAATCGCCTGGCTCTACTCCCTCATCAAATAGCCAAGCCCCAAAACGCATAACGCCATGTTAATGTTGGTTAAATAATGGGGGGGGTAAAATCTGACGTTACAATTAATTGCTTTTTGCTACTTTTGCCGGAAATGCATCACCCGTAATATCAACTAACAAATACACCCCTTTATAATTTTAAACCTCAAACTATGGCTAAATTCATTCTTTCCGTGTTATGCTCGCTTATTTTAGCAAGCTGTGCAGCTAATTCCATCGGTGAAAATCCTACTGTCGACGGACAGGAGATGATGTACCGATCCATGTCGGCGCTCAAAGATGGAGACCCCACCAAGGCAAATGATATCATCGGCGACTATATCGATTATTACACCACTGCCGACGATTCTCAAAAAACGGAATTTTGCCGCGCATCATCCGAAACATATTGGCACCGGATGATGAATGCCGACAATCCTGATTGGACACCATTTTTCGAAAAAATGGCACCTGTAATGCAATGGTACATGGAATCCGGTGCTTCGCTATCATCATTACCGAACTATCCCCTCCTCCAAGCCATGCAAGCAGCCACCTTAGGCACCGACGAATAGCAACCATCCATCCAAAACCATAAAAAGTGACGTGCCTAAACTCAAAAGCTCAGGCACGTCCTTTTTACAGTTATCCGATTCTATATCAGAACAAGCTCCAGCTTACTGTCAGACCTGCCATTACAATAGCCACCATCGACATAAGCTTGATCAATATATTAAGGCTCGGTCCGGAAGTATCCTTGAATGGGTCACCAACGGTATCACCAACCACGGTAGCCTTATGCACATCACTGCCTTTGCCGCCATAGTTGCCCTCTTCAATATATTTCTTGGCATTATCCCATGCACCGCCGGCATTAGCCATGAACACTGCGAGCACGAAACCCGCCGACAGACCGCCGACGAGCAGACCTACCACACCCGGAACACCGAATATCAGACCCACCAAAATCGGGACAACAATCGCCAACAACGACGGGAATACCATTTCTCTCTGTGCTCCCTTGGTGGATATCTGCACGCAACGCGCGTAATCAGGCTCAGCCTCTCCGGTCAATATACCTTTGATAGTCCGGAACTGACGGCGCACCTCCTCTACCATGTGCGAAGCGGCGCGTCCTACGGCATTCATAGTCAATCCGCAGAACAGGAAAGCCATCATGGCACCGATAAACATACCGGACAATACCATCGGATTCATCAGATTCACATCGTATGCTATCATGAAATCACGGAACGTAGCCGTAGATACCGCCACATTATTAGGAATCTCCGACATGCTCACAGGGTCGATTGTAGTGCCGACCTGTATGAACTCCTTACCGATATGATGCAATCCCATACGGATTTCCTCGATATACGATGCCAAAAGCGCAAGACCGGTCAATGCTGCCGAACCGATAGCAAACCCCTTGCCCGTAGCGGCAGTGGTGTTACCAAGTGAATCGAGCGCGTCGGTGCGTTTGCGCACAGCCTCACCGAGACCGCTCATCTCTGCATTACCACCCGCATTGTCAGCGATAGGGCCGTAAGCATCAGTGGCAAGAGTGATACCGAGCGTCGAGAGCATACCCACGGCAGCTATACCTATGCCGTAGAGACCCCACGAAATGTTGGCGAAATCAAACCCTGAAGCCAGCCAATAAGAAAGAATTATACCGCACACCACAGCTATCACGGGTACCGCAGTCGAAATCATACCCAATCCCACACCCGATATAATCACGGTAGCCGGACCCGTCTGACCGCTTTCAGCCAGTTTCTTGGTCGGTTTATAAGATTGTGAGGTATAATATTCGGTGGCACGTCCTATAACAATTCCTACGACCAGACCTACAACCACGGCAAGCGAGAGATTGATCCAATTAGGGATAGCCAAAACCCAAAGTATCAGGAACGTGGCGCCGACTATCAGCACCGAGCTTAGATTCGTACCCATGGCAAGAGCGCCGAGAAGATTCTTCATTGTGGCATTCTCCTTGGTCTTTACGGCAAATATACCGATGATCGACAGCAATATGCCTACAGCGGCTATCAGCATCGGAGCCATGATGGCCTTGGTCTGCAACGCCACTGAACCCGCTTCTTCGCTCAAGAAACCTACTGCACCGGCAGCTGCGCCCAACGCGGCGGTCGCAAGTATCGAACCGCAATACGACTCATAAAGGTCAGCGCCCATACCGGCGACATCACCTACATTATCACCCACATTATCAGCTATGGTAGCAGGGTTGCGGGGGTCATCCTCGGGAATTCCGGCTTCCACCTTGCCCACCAAGTCGGCACCCACATCGGCAGCCTTGGTATAGATACCGCCGCCCACACGTGCAAACAATGCCTGTGTGCTCGCACCCATACCGAATGTCAGCATAGTGGTGGTTATCATGCTCAGTTTCTGAGTACCCTCCAGATCCACAAGCCAGTTTAGCAGCAGATACCAGAATGATATGTCAAACAGCCCAAGGCCTACTACCACCAATCCCATCACGGCACCCGAACGGAAAGCTACACGCAGACCGGCGTTGAGCGAGCTGCGGGCAGCATTAGCTGTACGCGCCGACGCATTGGTAGCCGTCTTCATGCCAAGATATCCGGCAAGACCGCTGAAAAAACCTCCCGTTAGGAATGCCACCGGCACCCACTGGTTCTGCACACCAAAACCATAGGCCATGATGGCAAACAAAATCACCAGAAATACAAATACGATAGTTACTATCTTGTACTGCTGTTTGAGGTACGACATGGCACCTTTGCGTACGTGCGAGGCTATTTTCTGCATCAGAGGTGTGCCTTCGCTCTCACCTTTCATCTGACGGTAGAAAAACCATGCCAGAAGAAGTGCCACCACCGACGATGCCGGCACCAACCAGAACAAACTGTCTTCCATAAAAAAGTTGAAACGATTTAAGGGTTAATAATTAAATTCTGTCTCAAATTTAACCATTATTTCCCAAATCGTGACAACATATCAAATAATTCTGTCCAAAACCTGCTGCATTTTCAGCTTTATCTCGGCATTGCACAGATTGCCTATGCTACCCTCATGCGTATGATGCACCTCACGCGTAGGCTTATACTCGCCGCGTTGCACCTGCATCCCCACACGCTTGTACGCCTCCCTGAACGGCACGCCCGACAGCGCAAGCCGGTTCACATCCTCCACCGTAAACAGGTAATCATACTTTTCATCAACTATTATGTCGCGGTTCACTATTATATGGTGGAGCATAAACGCGCACATATCCATACACTGCACCATCTCCGTAGTCGCCGGAAATATGATATCCTTCAGCAGCTGCAAGTCCCGGTTATACCCCAATGGCAGGTTAGCGAGAAGCATAGCCACCTCATTTGCAACCGATTGCAATCGGTTGCACTTTCCGCGCATTATCTCGAACACATCTGGGTTCTTCTTGTGCGGCATTATGCTCGAACCGGTCGTAAACTCATCCGGGAATGAGACAAAACCGTAATTCTGACACATATACATACACACATCCATGGCAAAATGCCCCACCGTGGAAGCGATAGCCCCTATCGCCATCGCTGCGGCACGTTCTGTCTTGCCACGGCTCATCTGTGCGGCGACTACATTGTAATGCATGGTGGCGAAACCAAGTTCGCGTGTGGTCATCGTCCGGTCAAGTGGAAATGACGAACCATACCCGGCGGCGGACCCGAGCGGATTCTGATTGGCTATATCGTAAGCCGCCGCAAGTATCTGCATATCATCCACCAACGACTCGGCATAGGCGCCAAACCACAATCCGAACGACGATGGCATCGCCACCTGCAGGTGCGTGTACCCGGGCATCAACACATCTTTATACCGCTCGCTCAATTCCTGGAATTTTTCAAATAGACGTGACGCTGCAACGGCTATATTTCGCAACTCATCGCGCATGAACAGCTTCAAGTCCACCAGCACCTGGTCATTGCGCGAACGGCCCGAATGAATCTTTTTGCCCACATCCCCCAACCGTTGTGTCAAGATAAATTCCACCTGCGAATGCACATCCTCCACACCCGGTTCTATACGGAACTCCCCGCGGTCTATCATCTCCGCGATATCATTCAGCCCGCCCGTCAGCACTTCCAGTTCATCGGCGGTAAGCAGACCTATGCTCTCAAGCATCTTTATATGGGCAAGCGAGCCCTGCACATCATACCGTGCCAACCTCATATCAAGTTCACGGTCATTGCCCACGGTAAATACCTCTATCATTTTATTAGGCTCGAAGCCTTTGCTCCATAATTTCATATCTTATTAGTTATATGATGTTTGAGAGTTCAAATATAAATTTTTCATACAATGATTGCGCCTCCTCTACTTCCGACAGCAATACATACTCATCAGCCGTATGGCTGCGTTGCGACTGCCCTGGACCCATCTTCAACGATGGAAATGGCATCAATGCCATGTCCGACGTAGTCGGAGATACAAACGGTGTGCCACCTATGGCTACCGCCGCACATACCATAGGATGATTGTCGGATATCGCCGATGCACGCACACGTGTCGACCGGGGCACTGCATCGGCTTCTATCACCTTCTGCAATATCTCCACGGTCTGCTCGTTGGTATAGGCGTCGGTAGTGCGCACATCCACCACGAAACCGCATCTGTCAGGCACCACATTATGTTGCGTCCCGGCATTTATCTGCGTCACTTGCAATGATATATCGCCTAATAGTTCACTTTTTTGTTCAAATTTGAACCGACGTAGCTTATCAATATCTTCGATAGCCTTATACAGCGCATTCACTCCTTCTTTACGTGCCGCATGACCGGTCCTGCCATGCGCCGTACAGTCCAGCACCACCAGTCCGCGCTCCCCCACTGCCGGCTGCATTCCGGTAGGCTCGCCCACTAATGCCATATCCACGCTTATGCCTTGCTCCGCAAGGTGTGGCAACATCGCCCTCATGCCATGTTCACCCATCACCTCCTCCTCTGCCGTCAGCGCAAGAATTATATTAAATGGCAATTCCGTTTCATATAGTCGGGCAAAGACCGATGCCAACGACACCACCGATGCTCCGGCATCATTGCTTCCAAGCCCGTACAGCACTCCATCCTCTACTGCGGCTTCGTACGGATTACGCGTATAGGCGGGCGACGGTTTCACCGTATCGTGATGCGAATTGAGCATCAATGTCGGTTTAGTCGCATCATAGTGCGGCTGCAATGCCCACACATTATTATAATGACGCCGGCATTTTATACCGGCATCGGTCAGAACCTCAACCAACAGATCCGCCGTACCGTTTTCGTCTCGTGACACTGACGGGATGGCTACCAGACTCTTGAGCAATTTTATGGCATCTATATTCATAAGCTTATCACCGTACCGCAGCCGTTCAATAAATTAGATGCACATTTGATATGCACATTTCCCACACCGTTGCGTATCGCAGCCATCGCATTATCTATCTTGGGTATCATACCTTTCGTTATCACACCCTCGGCTCGCAATGCACTATAGGATTGTTCATCTATACGTTCTATCAATGCATCGTCGTTATCCGCATCGTAAAGCACACCTTTCTTTTCAAAACAGTATATCAGATCGGTGGGTGCTATACGTGAACACGCCACCGCCACTGCCGATGCCACGGTATCGGCATTACAGTTCAGCAGCGTACCGTCACCGTCGTGCATCACCGCACAGAACACTGGCGTATAACCATCCCGCAGCAGCGATGATATGAATAAGTCGTTGACATTGAGTGGGTCGATATCTCCGACATAACCGTAATCCACCGGCACAGGCTTGCGGCGCGATGCTTTTATGACATTACCGTCGGCTCCGCTCAGCCCTATCGCATCCGTTCCCGTAGCTTGCAACATTCCTACTATGCGCTTGTTTATCAATCCGGCATACACCATTGTCACCACATCGAGCGTATTTCGGTCTGTAACTCGGCGACCATCTATCATAGTCGTTTCTATACCCAATGCCGCGCTCAGGCGTGTGGCTTCTTTACCACCGCCGTGCACAAGTATTTTCGGACCTTCGAGTTTACTGAAATCAAATATGAAAGCCTGCAAGGCTTCGGGATTATCCACCACATTGCCTCCAATTTTCACCACCTTTATCCGTTCGCACATGTTCATAAGGCTTCAAGCATTCGTTTTATGACGGTCTGTGCTGAAATCTCGCGGTTTGCAGCTTCAGGAATCACTATACTGCGGGGCGACTCTATCACCTCATCTGTCACTATCATATTACGCCTTACGGGAAGACAGTGCATAAACATGGCGTCATTGGTAAGGCTCATTTTATCAGCGTCCACGGTCCAATCCTTATCCGTCGACAGCACCTTTCCGTAATTTTGTCCGGTGTAGGCAGACCAATTTTTCGCATATATGAAATCCGCTCCGGCAAATGCTTTGCGTTGGTCATATTCTACTTTTGCATTACCCACAAATGCGGCATCGAGCTCATACCCGTGGGGATGGGTCACCACGAAATCATAATCGGTCATATTCATCCACTCACAGAATGAATTGGCAACAGCCTGCGGCAATGCCTTGGGATGCGGTGCCCATGTCAGCACCACTTTCGGACGCTCCACCTTTTTATACTCTTCTATCGTGATCAGATCGGCGAAACTCTGGAGCGGATGACGCGTGGCGGCTTCCATGCTGAACACCGGCCGCCCGGAATAGCGGATGAACTGCTCTATTACGCGTTCCTCATAATCCTCCTCGCGGTTTTTCAGCCCGGCAAACGAACGCACTCCTATTATATCGCAATACGAACCCATCACGGGAATGGCTTCCAGCAGATGCTCGGCTTTATCGCCATCCATCACCACCCCGCGCTCGGTTTCCAGCTTCCACGCGCCTTGGTTTACATCAAGCACCATCACATTCATCCCCAGATTCATGGCTGCTTTCTGGGTGCTGAGACGTGTACGCAGACTGGAATTGAAAAATATCATCAATAGTGTGCGGTTCTTGCCCAGTGTATCATAGGCAAATCTGTTGTCCTTTATAGCCAAAGCCTCTTTCACGGCATCGCGCCATGGACCTATATCTTGTGCGCAAGTAAATCTTCTCATCTCTGGTTCGTTACAATAATTCAATCAATGACTCTATCAATCTATCGGCATGGTCACGTGTCACGCTCAGTGCGGGAAGCAGACGCACGGTCGACACTCCTGCACCGCCCGTGAATATGCGCTTTTCGAAAAGCAACCGCTTGCGCAATTCCGCCGCCGGGCCATCAATCTCCATACCTATCATAAGGCCGCGGCCGCGCACATCCTTTAGTTGAGGTATCTGGCACAACCGCTCCATTATATAATCACCTGTTGTTTTCGCATTCTCCACAAGATTCTCATCCTTGATTATATCCAGCACTGCGATAGCGGCGGCACACGCCAGATGATTGCCGCCGAATGTAGTGCCGAGCATACCCTTCTTGGGGGCTATATGGGGGGCTATAAGCACTGCACCCATCGGAAATCCGTTTGCTATGCCCTTGGCAACAGTTATTATATCGGGACGTACACCTGCATATTGATGGGCGAAGAACATACCGCTCCTGCCATAGCCCGATTGTATCTCGTCGGCTATCATCACCACTCCATAGCGTCGCGACACATCGCGCAATCCACGCATGAATTCATCCTCTGCCATCCTTATTCCGGCCACTCCCTGGATTCCTTCCACTATCACGGCACAGAATTCTCCGGTCGAAAGCATCCGCTCCGTCTCCTCTATATCATTAAGAGGTGCGAATACCACATTGTCAGTGCGGTTAAATGGCGATACTATCGCAGGATTATCCGTTGCGGCAACGGCTCCGGATGTACGACCGTGAAATGCCTTGTCAAATGCCAGCACCTTCGATTTGCCGGTATGGAACGAAGCGAGTTTTATTGCATTTTCATTAGCTTCGGCTCCGCTGTTGCACAGAAACAGGGAGTATTCATCATAACCGCTGGCTTTGCCTAATTTCTCGGCAAGCGTGGATTGGAGCGAGTTTTTTACCGAGTTGGAGTAGAAACCGAGTTTCGATACCTGCTCCGTTATCGCTTTCACATAGCGTGGATGGGCATGTCCCACCGATATTACGGCGTGTCCGCCATAAAAGTCAAGATACTCCGTACCGTCTGCCGTATATACATACGGTCCCTTGCCCGACACGGGCTCTATATCATAAAGTGAATATACATCAAATAAATCCATAATCAATCATTGTCATTAAAATGCCGACGGTTTTAGGCGCAGCCCAGTATCCGGTGCCAGTCCGAACATCAGGTTCATATTATGCACGGCATGACCCGAAGCTCCTTTCAGCAGATTGTCTATAGCCGATATCACAAGCAGCTTCGTACCATGCTTCTCTACCCACACAAGTGCTTTGTTCGTATTGACCACCTGCTTCATGTCTATGTTTCGTGATGACACATGGGTAAACGTGGCATCGGCATAATAGTCGGCATATAGTTTCCGCGCCTCATCTTCTGTAAGGTCACTATCGGTATATACCATTGCAAAAATTCCACGTGCGAAATCACCGCGTACCGGTATGAAATTTATATCGGCTGTGAAATCCGGCTGCAAGGCAACGAGTGTCCGCCGTATCTCTGCAAGGTGTTGATGGGTGAATGCCTTGTACACCGACAGGTTGTCATTGCGCCAGCTGAAATGTGTGGTTGCTCCGGGCTTCACGCCTGCGCCGGTCGAGCCGGTCACTGCCGTCACATGCACATCGGAACGCAATCTGCCTGTCGATGCAAGGGGAAGCAGCGCAAGTTGTATGGCGGTGGCGAAGCACCCGGGATTGGCTACTCTGTCTGCGTTGCTTATACGCTCTGCATTGACTTCGGGCAATCCATATACATACCCGCACGATTCATCCCGGAAGTCCTGTGCCAGATCTATTACTTTAAGATTATCCCGGTAGCCGTTTTCTTGCCAGAACTCGGTGCTGTGCCCGTGTCCCGAGCATAAAAACAGCACATCCACGGCATCCAGATCATATTCCGGCACAAACCTGAGGTCGCACTCCCCTTCCATACCGGCATGGACATCAGCCACCCGGTTTCCGGCATTGCTTGTGGAATGCACGAATTGCAGCTGCACCTGCGGATGGTTTATGAGCAGGCGTATCAGCTCACCGGCTGTATATCCGGCGCCTCCTATTATTCCGGCATTAATCATTGGCTTTGTTACCTTCTGCACGGTTCAACACGTTATAGTACACTTTCATCGGATTACCCATTATCGTGGTGAATCCTTTCACGTCATCGGCATCCCAGGCGTTGTTTATCTCTCCATACTCTCCGAAATCAGTTTTCATAAGGTCGTAAGGCGAGTCCACTCCCACCAATGTATAGCTGTACGGACGTAATATCACCTCTACCGTACCGCACACATGTTTCTGCGTGCTTTCGAGGAAGGCTTCCATATCACGCATTACCGGGTCGAGGTACTGGGCTTCATGCAGGAACATTCCGTACCAGGTGCCTATCTGGTCTTTCCAATACTGCTGCCATTTGACAAGGGTATGCTTTTCGAGCATCTTATGGGCGGCGATGATCAATATCGGTCCTGCCGCTTCAAAGCCCACACGACCCTTTATGCCTATTATCGTATCACCGATATGCATGTCGCGGCCTATACCGAATTTTGCACCGGCGGCTTCTATCTGTCGTATAGCTTCTATGCGGTCGGGGACTTCATTACCGTTCACGGCTACCACTTCACCTTTGTCAAACGTTATCTTCAGCGTCTCCGGTTCCGTTGCCGTAACCTGGCTTGGATAGGCATGCTCGGGCAATGTCTGCTCCGACTTCAATGTTTCCTTACCGCCGATACTGGTTCCCCAAAGTCCTTTGTTGATGGAATATTCCATCTTTGTGAAATCCGCCTCATAACCGTGCTGCTTCAGATAATTTATCTCATATTCACGGGTGAGCTTCATATCACGGGTGGGGGTTATTATCTCTATATCGGGGGCAAGTATCTGGAATGTCAGGTCAAAACGAACCTGGTCGTTTCCGGCGCCTGTCGAACCGTGTGCCACCGCGTCGGCTCCTATGCTTTTGGCATATTCTATTATGGCTATTGCCTGAAATATACGTTCCGACGACACACTTATCGGATAGGTGCCGTTACGCAGTACATTGCCGGCTATCATATATTTTATGCTCTTTTCATAATAATCTTTTGTCACGTCGAGCGTGGCATGTGAAGCCGCTCCGAGCTTGATGGCGCGTTGCTCTATCGACTCCAGTTCGGCTAATGAGAATCCTCCGGTATTGGCTATAGCCGTATGTACTTCATAGCCTAAGTCCTCCGAAAGATATTTTGCACAAAACGATGTATCTAATCCGCCGCTGAACGCAAGCACCACTTTTTTCTTTTTATCCATATCTGTATTTTACTATGTTACTTTTTAATTCTGAATAGTTTCTTAAATATATTGCCGACATGCATGATATATGGGGTTGCCGCTGTATTGTTTTTCGCCGGCAGCAATGGGTCATACAGCATTCCGGTACATAGGCACATACGTCGGTTGTTTCGCTGCAATATATCATAATTCACACACCCTTTGCATCCCTGCCAGAATTCCTCGTCATCCGTAAGCTCGGAGAACGTGACCGGCTTGTAACCCATCCGTGAATTAAGTTTCATCACAGGCAGTGAGGTCGTTATACTGAATATCTTGGCAAATGGGAAACGCATACGCGCAAGTTCAAATGTTTTCTCTTTGATACGTGCAGCCAGACCGAGATGTCGATACTCGGGATCTACTATCAGACCTGATGTTGCCACAAAATCGCCATGCCCCCAGCATTCGATATAGCTGAAGCCAACCAATTTGTCACCATCCAATGCCACTACTGCCTTACCGCCGGTTATCTTTCCGGAGATATACTCATCTGACCGGCGGGCAATACCCGTTCCTCGCTGCAATGCCGACTCATAAATCAGATCGCATATCCTGCGTGCATAACCGGCATGCTCCTCTTGGGCGAAAACCACTACAATCTTGTCTACATTCATTTTACTCGAAATGAACTATTATTTATAAATATTCACGTTTAATTCAGCGCAAAGGTACTTATTTTTTTCGTATATTCATTCATTCGCAAAATAAAAAGTAAAAAAATTCATGTTTTTTTCATTTTACCAAGTCAATCCCATTCCACAGGCGCATAAAAAAATCCCCGCTCACGCAGGGATTGCATCCATATATTATATTATAACACAACTATTTAACCGTGATTCCCGGATTGATTCTACAGATATCCGCTAAAAACTTCTCCTCATCCTCCGGCACAATAGTCAGAGGATAAAACTGGGAATACTTCCTGCCATCCGAAAAACGGATTGCAAGATAGCGCTTCAAAAAACACGACCACGAAAAGCGAGCACAGCATTCCACACTTGACATCTCTTTCACATCATAGTCCTTATGCACCTTGCTTAACCCGTAATACGGATATAATTGTAGAATACCACCCTTTATCTCATATCGCATCAGGCATGCCGACAGAAAATCGCATACACACGACACCAACATCACCACCATTACAAATACACACAGATACATCAACCATCCCTGCACCAAACTCACCGCACAATAAATCCATATAGCTACGGCTACTACGCTCAATGCACTCAATACAATTCTCAACGGGCTTCTACGCACCTTATATACACAGTCATCCATAACTCAAAATATCCATATTCCGCACAAATATAACACAACCTTCCCACACATCCACCCCACCCCACAAAAAATTCGCACACAAAAGTGCAAATTCGCACACCAACCCCCACCTCCACCCCCTATCTTTGCA
>OFFB01000635.1_pt1 | contig 30347 bp, 35 predicted proteins | sample 1521281 | NCBI WGS metagenome assembly OFFB01 (sample SAMEA3504109, study PRJEB24116) | mouse gut metagenome | biome: mouse gut; feature: mouse-associated habitat; material: faeces | place: Denmark | collected 2011
CAGATACACCCCGGAATACAAGGACCTTTACGCCAAACGCAAAGAAACCATTGAACGGGTCTTTGCGGATGCGAAAGAAAAGCATGCCATGCGCTATACCTTTTACCGTGGTCTGGCCCAGGTTTCCAACTGGGTGAGGCTCAAATTTGCTGCCATGAACCTCAAAAAGCTGGCAAGGTGGAAAACCAGAAAACGCTTTGCTCCCTCCTCCTCTGCCACTTCCTACATTTTATCCCTCATTAACTTTGTGGCCTGTCTGGTAATGAAGACAGACAGGCCTCTTTTCGACAGGCTGAGCCGTCAGGGATGTACCCTGACGGTTCTTTTCCGCTGGCGTCAATACATCTGGTTGAAACTCTATCCCCCATCTGCTATACTGAGCTTATCCGAACAAGGAGGGACAGAACCATGACGCTTTCCGATAAAATCAAAAAACAGGTGGTCAACGACTACTTCACCCCGAACATCAAAGCGGAAGTCATTCTGGATACGCTGCTCACCCCCCACATTGAGGAGTTGGTCCAGAATGGACATGACGGGATCAAAGAAGATCTGCGGCTCATCGCTAAGGAGATGTCTATTTTAGGGAAAGAGGGCCAAGGCGATTGGGGGCCAAAGATCGACTATGTCCTTGCGGGTGCAAATACAGTTTACCTTGTAGAATTGAAGACCACAGACAGCAGTACGGATGACGGCCAGCTCTCCTTCTATCGATCGATCATAGAGGATGAACAGGCGACCTTCGGAAATAAGCTGGGAAAACGTCTTTTGGATATTCTGGAAACACACTTTGGTCTTTCCCTGAAATGCCGGAACGGAGATCAAGCCCTAAAGGATGCGTGGACCGCTATTTGGGAGAAGCGGGACCGCTTTGAGCCCAGAGAGGAATCATTTCCAGAGCCGAAGGAGGGGGATCCCGATCATCATCACGCAAGGGCGGCTTTAGCGCTCATCAAGGCAAAAGGGTGGGTCTGGAAGAGCAAGCAGCGCTCCCGTAAGTACGTTTACACCCTCGGGCAGCTGGTAGACTATCTCCAGACCGGTACTATTTGGGAGAAGCCCCTGAAGGTGGTCTATCTTACACCAGATGGCGATTATCCGCCCGAAGAGAGCAAAAATATCCTCAGGGTCAGTCTGAAACGCGAAATACCAAAGCTGACAGCGGAGGGCGATGACCATGACTATATTCAGATGCTCCAGTCTATCATCTCAAAAATATACGATAAAAAGGAGATCACGCCATGACCGGACTGACCATCTATCGCGGCACCCACCAGATCGGCGGATGCTGCACCGAAATCAGCGCGGATGGGAAGCGCATCCTCATCGACTTCGGGGCCAACCTTCCGGACACGGACGAGACCTCTCCCCTGCCGGATCAGAAGCTGACCGCCCAGGTGTTCGACGGACGCCCCACAGAGGCGGTGCTGTTCACCCACTACCACGGGGACCACTACGGCCTGTTCAAGAGCATCCCGAAAAATGTTCCCCTGTACATCGGCCCTGTGGCCAAACAGATCTTGAAAGCGCTTGTCCCCTATATCGACTTGGGTGAAAAGGAAAAGGGCCTGCCTCGGGTCAACGCTATGAAAACCTATCCGTACAAAGAGTGGATCAAACCGGCCCCCGGCATCCGTGTCCGGCCCCTGTACGTGGACCACTCCGCCCTGGACGCCTATATGTTCTATATCGAAGCCGCCGGGAAGCGGATCCTGTTCACCGGGGATTTCCGGGATCACGGCATCGTGGGGGAAAAGGAACGGGTCTGGCGGACGCTGGCCGCCTATGTCCCTCGAAACATCGACCTGCTCATCACCGAGGGCACCATGCTCAGCCGCGAACGTACAGCGCAGCAGGCCCCCTGGTTCGATGAGAATGGAGACGAGCACATCCCCGTCAAAACAGAAGCGGAGCTGGGCCGGCGGGCGGCGGAGGTGTTCCGGCGGAGCAAATACAATTTCGTCCTGGCGTCCTCCACCAACCTGGACAGCATCATGGAGTTCTACCAGAACACCCCGCCGGGAATGCACTTCGTCTGCGACCTGTACCAGGCCAGGATCATTCTGCGGGCCATGAAGGGCATGGAGGCCAAAGGATTCTATTGGCAATATCGGACATCTCCGACCCATCCGGTGCTTCGTGTGTTGGGAAACGAGAACGGGAAATGGGACTATTGGCGAGAGGTAGGGGCGTCTCTGGCTCGTCCGCTGAAGCTGCAATCGGTGGCGGAGAAAGACCCGGATCTGGAGCGGGACGGCTTTGTGCTGCTGGCCCGGAAAAATACCCATCCGGAAACCTACACCTCCCCCTTTGAGACCATGCGGGACACCTATCTCCAGCAGGGCGGCCAGCTCATCTACTCCATGTGGGATGGCTATCTGGAGCCTGACCATGCGGACAAGGATCTGCTGCGCTACATCGGCGGCAGGAAGATCGTTCATCTCCACACCAGCGGCCACGCCTATGTGGAGACTATCGCAAAGCTGATCGAGACGGTCAATCCCAAGGTCATTATCCCCATGCACACCGAGCGGGCGGAGGAGTTCTCCTCCATCCCGGAGTTTGCCCGTTGGAAGAACCAGGTGAAGGTCCTGAAGGACGGAGAGCCCCTGAATCTGGACGAACTTTGATCAAAAGTGTGACCGGCGCGAGCCGGTCATGCTTGTGCCGATGATACGACAATACGACTGTCGAAAATAAACAGAGCGGTGTGCTATACTGGCCCCACAACACAGGCGGACACGCCGGAACAGGAGGAACAGCATGGGCAAAAAATGGCCAACCAACGAAAACATCCACATCGGCGACATTTTCAAGGAAACATTCCGTGACGAATGCGGCAGCTCCTGCGCCCTCTACCAAGTGGTGGGAAAGCGGGCCAAAACCCTGGTAGAACTGCGGCCCATCCGTGAAGAGGACTTCGTGGACGAGACCTGCAACCTCGGCCTGGGACAGGTCTGGGTGCGTCCGCTGCCTGGACAGTTTTTTGAGGACGCGGAGATCATAACGGTGGGAGTCTGCATGCCCAGTGCCATTGATGGCAGGAATTGGCTGAACGGGCGGGGCGAGGACAGCTGGAGATGCTTTTCGGAAATGCGGGACGGAGAAATCGCCAGCCTGTCCGGCTATGATGGTTTTTACGCCATAAATAAGCTGAAAAAGGAGGGGAAGCTCCCGTCGTGAACCAGCAAATCACCAAAACTAGCCGCATCCTTTCGGTCTACCACCTGTTCCTCCACTGCCAGGAGATTTCCTATCAAGAATTTGCTCTGAATTTCGGCGTCAGCCAGCGCACCGCCCTCCGGGACATCCGCCTGCTTCAACAGGCGGGCGTCCTGGAGGCCCGATGGGACCGGGCGCGGCAGGCGTTTGTTCCCGTGACGCTGGAGCCGTTTCCCATGGAGGTGCAGGAGAACAAAACCCGGCAGAAATATCTGGAGAAGCTGCGGCGGCTGTGTATCCTTATGCGCCGAATGAGCTGGGAAGATTATGAGGACGGCACGAACAAGGTGGAGCTTTACCGGGAATTATTCCCGAACACCCCCGACCGCACCCGCCAGCGGGATTTCAAGGAACTGGAGCAGTTGGGCTACGAGGTCTGGTATGAGCGGGGATTTGAGGACGAGCCGGGGCGGTGGCACTACGATATCCCCAGCGCCTACGGACTGGCAACGATACCGGGAATGAGGTGTTGATATGTGGGACTATGTACAGCTTCCGCAGGCGGCGGACGATCCCAGCCAGCGGGAGAAGCTGATCGAGCAGTATGCGGCGGACAAAATGCGGGAATATGACGGGACCATCTTCCTCTGCATCTCCCGCTCGGACCGGGAGCGCTGGCTCACCTTCCGTCAGGCGGCGCAGTCGGTGGGCTGCTCCGCCCAGGACGGGCGGGCTGTCTGTGCGGCGTATTCGGCTGAGAAGCTGGCAAAGCGTCCCGGACGGAATGTGCTTTTTGTGGACCTCTCTATGCAGCAATATCTGGGGGAATACCTGAACGTCTGTCCCGCCGGGGTGCGGCATTTGTTGCTCTACTCCCGTCGAAAGGGCAACGGTCCCTCTCCCTATATGAGCGCATTCATGGACTTCTGGATGGAGCGGGGTGTGGATATTCTGGACCTTTATCATATTGACGAAAGACCGGTGACGGAGCAATGCTGACGCAAACCACAGTGGAAAGTCCCCTCTTGAATCTGACCGGGACGGTGCACTGGCGGGACCGCTGGTGGCTGCTGGACGTGGAGACCAGCGGACTGAACCGGCAGGAGGACGACATCATCGCTCTGCGGCTGGCCTGGATGGAAAATTACAATGTCATACAGGAACGAGAAATCCTGGTCCGCCCTCGCCGTCCGCTCCGTCCGTGGGTAGAAGGGCTGACCGGCATCTCCAATCAAACGCTGGAGCAGGCTCTCCCTTTGGAGGAAGCTCTCCGGGAACTGGATGCTCTGGACAGCCCGCTTTTGTTCCTTGACCGGGACTTTACCCTGTCGTTTCTGCGAATTGCCTGTTCGCGGTGCGGGCGGGAATTTTCAAAGCTCTGCCTTCTGCTGGACCGTTTGACCGCGATGCTGCTGGGTGGCTCTCCCAGGCAAAAGACGGAGCGGTTCCTGGAAAAGCTTCCGCTGCCTGACTGCTTCCGCGGTGTGCCGCCCCGCAATACTGACTTGAGAAAGCTTTATGAACTGTCTCTGGCCGTATTTTATGCGCTGGAAAATGTGCACCACATTCAGGATACCGCACAATTGAACGACTGGAACTTTTATGGTATCATACTGTCAAGCTTGAGGGAGGGACGAAAATGCTGATCAAAAATATGGAGTACCTGTCTCAGCGCCTGCGCTGCACTGATGAAGAAAAGGACGCCTGCCTGGAGACGGTCACCGCAATCCTTCACTTCTGGACGGATACCCGCAAAAACGGACTGCTGGCCATTGGGGGCGATCGGGCGGAGCAGGACCCCAACCTTTTTTTCCGCGTCTGCCTGCTCGACGCCATCGAATGGGTGGGCTCAGAGGATGAGCCGCTGCTTGAGGAATTGTTCGCTCAGTATCTGATTGCCGGAGATTACACCGGCGGGCTGTTTCTGCAAAATATGGTGATCGCCGAGGGAATTCTGGCATATTTGAAGTTTCTCCAGGAACATGAGGATGGGGGGAGCTTCCAGCAATGGGGAGACCGGCTGCCTGCGGTGGTGGGGGGATACTTCGGTGTGGAACACCGGGAAAAGGTCCGTAAAACCATCCGTCGGGAGATACGGAAATGGGAGCGAGATGTCAAAAAGACTTCCTTCCTGCCGGAGTTTGACGCCCTTGGGTCGCTGCCCCTCCCGCTGTGCGAAAAGCCGTTACGGGATACGTATGATAATCATTATGCTTTTGGAGATCGTGCTCTTGCGCTTGCCTTAAAATATGCCAGCGGCGCGGTACAGGACCATGTTTTATCCGTCCTCTCCCCGGAAGAACGGAACGCAATGGAAGAGGAGATGGACGCTTGTACCCTCGTGCGGCAGACAGACGTGGAACACGCCCAACGGGAAATCTTAGAAAGAGCCGCAAGCTATGAATCGTCAGAAAGATAAGGGGGAATGTGAATATGTCCATTTACAAAAAAGAGGCATCCCTGGAAGAAATGAAGCGGGAGGCCATTTCCCGCATGGAGCTTTTGAAGCTGGATACCCAGACCATCCAGGATTTTGAGCGGGACGGGTCGGTCAACCTGTCCCAGCAGCTCGGAGATCAAGTTTTTCTCCAACCCTCCGACGATGAGATCAGCGAACGGGTCAAGCGGTTTGAACAGGAATATGACTGCCTGGTTTACCACGTCCTCTGGGCAGACAGTCCTATGGCCGGGGAATGCTGGAGCCTGCTGTTCGTATCCCCTACATCGTCAGACTGGAGCAGCGAGCGGAAGTACATCAAGAGCTCTGGGCTGGTCTATACCTATGTGGAGTCGGAGATGGAGGACGGTGTCAGTGAGATCATGGCGGAGCCACGGGACGGCGGTCTGATTCGGCTGGGATAAGGCGCCTTTCTGACAAGGAGACGGTAGGATGTATTACGCAATGTCGGATATCCACGGCTGCTTTGACAAGTACAAAGAGATGCTGTCCCTCATTGACTTTACCCCCAGGGATACCCTCTATGTGCTGGGGGATGTGATCGACCGGGGCCCTGACGGCATCAAAATATTGCAGGACATGATGCTCCGGCCCAACGTGTTCCCCCTGCTGGGAAACCACGAGTTCACCGCCGCCGTGTGCCTCCCCTGGCTCATGGAGGAGGTCACCGACCAGAGCCTTGCCGCTCTGGATGAGACCCAGCTTGCCGCCCTCAGCGAGTGGATCACCAACGGCGGCGGCCCTACCCTCCGCAGTCTGAAGCAGCTGACCCAGGAGGAGCGGGAGGACATCCTGGAATATTTTCAGGAGATGGAGCTCTACGCCGAGGTGAAAGCGGGCGGCAGGTCCTTCGTGCTGACCCATTCCGCGCTGGAAAATTTTGCGCCCGATAAGCCTCTGGATTCCTACGAGCTGCAAGACTTTCTCTTTGGACGCCCGGAACCGGATGCGGTGTATTACCCGGATAAGCTTCTGGTCTTCGGCCACACGCCCACCCGTATTTTAGGCGGCAAGGACAAGATACTCCGACGGGGGACATGGATCGACATCGACTGCGGGTGCGTCTTTAAGGGCGGACGGCTGGGCTGTCTGTGCCTGGACACCATGGAGGAGTTTTATGTGTAGTGGGACGAAAGACATTGCCCCGATCTGGAAGGAGATCTTCCCCTCATCTGAAATGGCTTCCTATCTGGCAAAGTGTACGCTGACAAAGCTAAAAATGCGGGACGCGGTCGCGTATGCGGCCATTCCGCTGGAACGGAAGCGGGATATATTCTTGCGGCTGGCCTCCGGGAAAAATACTGCCTACTTCCGCCGTCAGGCAGCCAGTATAGAAGCGGCCATTCGGGAGATGCGGCCCAAGCCCGGGGAATTCTTTCTTCTGAAACATTTTTGCTATGATGAGGATGAGCCATTTTCCAGGAAGGATACGCTGGAGCCGTATCTCGCATGGGAGCACATCTGGGAACGTATCCGGGAATATCTTGGGTACCTGGAGGACGATGAGAAAGAGCTGACCTGGTTCGAGGTCGAGAAGTGGTCGCCGGATGGGACTGGAAGATTGAAAAATGATTACGATTACACGATTTTTGACAGTGAGGTCTGCTATTTTTCACACAATATTCACTCTTCCTGGGATTGGCTTGAATTTTCAACGAATTGTGATCTGAACCTACCTGTTCCCTTTCATGCAGGGGATCTCGTGACCATAGACTGCCGTCCATCTGAGCCGGTGAGCCGCGCTGTCATACTGGAGGTGGGAGATAATCGGGATTGCTGCTGCCTTCAGGCTCTGTACCGCAATGATGATGGCACCCGGAGCACCGGGGCGGTCAAGCATGGCCACGTTTTCCCGGTCCACCACTCGCCGAATATTTCCCCGCTCTACCGCCTGGCCTCCTTTCACGGGCGGCTCTCGGAGGAGGAGCAGCTGCTGGAACAGGTCAGCCGGTATGTGAACGGAGACGAAGAACGGGGGAGCAATCTATGGCATTACATCTACGAGTTCTGTGAGGACAGAAGGAACCGGACGGTGACAGAGGATGAAATCCTGTCTTATATTACGGATGAGGGAGTGTGAACACATGACATTTGAACATACCGTAAAGAGCGCCATACTTGGACTTGTGGCAGGCGACGCCCTGGGTGTTCCGGTGGAGTTTCAGTCCCGTGAGGAGCTGGAACAGGCCCCTGTGACAGGGATGCGGGCCTACGGGACCCACCATCAACCTGCCGGGACATGGTCGGACGATTCCTCCATGGCTCTGTGTCTGCTGGAGAGCCTGACTCATGGCGTCAACTACGATGACATGATGGCTCGCTTCCTGCGCTGGGCGGGGGAGGGATACATGACCGCCCACGGCGATGTCTTTGATATGGGCATCGCCACCCGGCAGGCACTGACCAAATACGCTAAAGGCACTCCGCCGCTGGAATGCGGCGGCACAGGGACCTATGACAACGGCAACGGTTCCCTTATGCGCATTCTGCCGCTGGCCTTCTATCTGCACCGCACCATGGGGCCGGAATTTCCCAGTAAGTCGGAAGCCTGTCAGATCATTCACAATGCCTCCGCCCTGACCCACGCCCATCCCATCAGCCTGATCGCCTGTGACATCTACTGTTCCATAGCAAATGAGCTGCTCTGCGGCAGAAGACATCCGGCAGATATCCAGCACGGCATCACAGCAGCCAAGGAGATGTGCGCCTCTCTGACGGATACCGCTCCCTATCTGGACACCTTCCAGCGGGTGGATATGGACGTGCTCCAGTCCCTTCCCAAATCAGAGATCAGCGGCAGCGGTTATGTGGTGCATACCCTGGAAGCCGCCCTGTGGTGCCTGCTCCATACGGACAGCTACCGGGCCTGTGTGCTGGAGGCGGTCAACCTGGGGGAGGATACCGACACGGTGGGCGCTGTGGCCGGTGGACTGGCCGGGATTCAATATGGCGCGGCGGATATCCCGGAGGAATGGCTCTGCGTCCTTGCGAAACGCAGCGAGATCGAAGCCCTTTGCCAAACTTTTGCCCAAAGTCTGTAAAAAGCTGCACCGCAGCGTCGCGGTGCAGCTTTTCTGTTTCCCATTTCTTGAATTCAAGCGCAGACTTTTCCTTCCCGATAGCACTCGCTGATATAGTCCCGCGGCTGGTAATAGAAGTCTGTGTTATAGTTGGAGATAGCGTCACTGATCCATGAGGTATAGACCTCCATCAATCGATCCACGATATGCGCTTCATCATCACCGGAAATGTCCTCGATCAACCGCTCGTAGACTTCACCAATGGTCCAGTAATCCGGCACCTCATAGCGGCAGGATGCCACATTGTCAAAAGCTCCCTCCGGTATATTCAGATTTGTAATAAAGTCATCCGCTGTCTTTGCAATCGGTTCACAGTGGAACACATCTGCATAGCGATAAATTTGCCTGATGGTTTTCTCCCCAAGAATACGAACCACCTCCGAACGCTTCATTTTTCGTTCCCGCCCGATAAATTCGATCAGGCTGCAGGCATAAAACAATGCGCTGTTATTCTTCATTCCGAACCTCACTTCCCTTTATGAACGACAGCGTAGTTAAGGCTCTGGCCGTATGGAAACTGATCTGATGAGTAGGCTTTTTGAACTTCGCAAGCTCCCAGAAAGCCTCTCTGCTGATTTTCCCATCTACAAAATTCTGAACGTAGTTGAATATCGTATCATTCGCCATTGGGCCTTCCACAATATCGTATTCATGTGAATGTCCCAAGCGGCAGGATACGATGAAGTCCAGCCATTCCTCTGACATCTCCAGGAACCGCTTCACCTTCAAACGATCATCAGGTGTATATAAATACTCGCTTAAATACCCCACACCATCAAACCGAACAGCCCACCGGACTGCTTGTTCCGGGAACAGTGTGCAATAAAAACCAAAGTAAAAATCCTTGTTATACTTCTGAATACGGATCTCAGGCGATTCAACGATCATTTTACTTCCGTGATATAGAATCATTCCCTGTCCCCCTGTTTCATAATTTATTTTGATTTTACCACAAATTCATGAACTTTTCAACAACAAGCAGAAAAGCAAACCGCCAGGGCGGCTAAACCTTTACGATCTGAACAGCTTCTCCCATGTCTGCCTGGTCATGCGCACAGAATCCGTCTCCCAGTCCCGGACGGTGGTAATCCATACGCCAAATTTGTCCGCAAATTCCCGCCTGGAAAGTCCCATGCGCTCCCGGAGCGTCTGGACTTGCCGTCCCTGGCCCTTGTAGAGGAAGGCGTTGTAATCGTCCAGAAGATACTCCAAGGGAACATCGAACAGCTCGGCCAGAGCGGAGAGCTTGTCCAAGGGGTAGTAATCCCTGGCTCCTGGTGTCTCATAGCCAGCGTATGTGCCTCTGTGTAAGCTGACATAAACGGCGACTTCCTGTTGTTCCAGTCCATGCACATGGCGGTAATACCGCAGCTTGTCCGCTGTGGTCGTAAGGGTTTCCGGGGCGATCTGCACCATCCGTTCCGTCTCGGCAAACGTATGGGCCAGAAGGGGCCGGAAGCTATGGATGTAGAGCGGCCTGACAACAATCCCGCTGTTGGAAGTACGGCGGCACATCATATACAGGCCGTGGGCCAAGCGGAACAGCGGACGCCACCGAGAGGTTTCTTTTGGGAGCGGAGTGCTAATGTGTGCCATTGTGAGAGGATTGCATTTTCAATGCATCTGGCGGCATATGTGGCCAGACGGACATTTTTTTCCGGTTTGTAGCTAGAAATTCCTTTGATGAGGCCGATGGTTCCAATCGAAATCAGGTCGTCCTGGTCTACGTTGGGGGTGTAGTATTTCTTTAACGGGGGAAGCAAAAGGAAAGGAACTCTGGAAAGCCCACGGACAGAAGGTTTGCAGGCGAAATAAGGGAGAAATGGGCGCATGAGATTGACCTATCTAAAGCAGCACCGGCGCAAGTTGTACCAGGAGTTGGTGTCCACTGGTAAGCTCCAGGCACATTTGCTGGACATCAACGACACCGCCAATGACTGGCTGGACAGGATAATGCCGCAGATGGCAAAAGCAGCAGGGGCCACCGAAGAATTGAAGTCCCGCGATCAGATGGCGTGGGTGGGGCTGATGAATAACTGCAAAGCAAATGGACAGTACGCATAAAGAACATTTCAGGAATCCTCTGTTGACAAGGTGTACAACATCGCGTCTGTCAGTGTGGACAGGGATTGCTCCACCTCTCCCCGTGCGTCTTTCCGATTTCGTTCCTTTTTGATAGCGTTGAGGACAGATTGCATGCAGTAGGATTCAAATACCATTTCGTTAAATCGTTCAAATCTTTTCATAAGCAAAACTCCTAATTTGTCCCTCTACTCCTTAATATCCCTGAAAATTGTTTTTTTGCTCATTATCCGCAGGAACCTCCAAAACTTCCTAAAAGGTTATAAAAAACGACAACTTTTCTTAAATGCGTCTCACGGTGGGTAATGTCATTAAGTTGGCCGCGAAGGAAGAAGCGGCGGAAGGTCACAGGATTCTGAAGGAAACCCAAAAGGAACTTATCCGAAAAAAGAGGCAGCAAAAGCAGACGGAGGCAGCTCCGTCAGAAAAGGGATGTAGAAAAGGTCGGCGAGCGGAGGCATAGCAGGCGGAAATGCGGTTGCCTGTGATTTTTGGCCTTGGGGCGGTGCGTCCGGGGCGAAGCGGGAGCAGTCTTCGACGGAGAAGCGGGAGCGGATCAGCGGCGGAGCGGCGCAGGAAAGCACAGCAGGCAAAGACAGCGTCGGAGAAATTGACATGATGCTTATATTTGGCTGTGCCCTGAGACGCGTCCACAGCCCAGGCAGCGGCCTGGGTGAAATTAAAGATGAGGAAACTGGCGAAAACCTTCTGGAGGACAAGGTCCGGCTTCTTTGCGTGAAGATGGATGAGGCCCACGGCGTATTTCAGGCTGCGGAAGGAGGTCTCAATGCCCCAGCGTCTGGCGTAGAGGGCCTTGAGAGCGGCGAGGGGGAACCGGTCCGGGCCGAGATTGGTGATAAGGGTTTCCGTATTGCCGCTGTCGGTCTGTAAACGGACAATACGGAAGGATATTTCGTAGAAATCCGGGCTGTTCGACTCTAAAAAGTCAAATGTCATTGTAGGCGGGATACGGTAATAGGCCTTGGGGACGGCAAGCCCCTGTGCCGCCAGCTGCCGCGGCGTCAGCCGGCCCAGGGTGAGCTTGAGGGGAATGTCGAACTCCGGCTGGTCGGGCAGAGGCATACCGTATGCAATGCCCCGATCCTTGTCCCGAATGCGGATCAGGTAATTCCAGTTCCGCTTCTCCAGGTGGGCCAGATTGTTGCAGGATTCGTAATTCCGATCCGCCAGCAGGATCACCTTCCCGGAAACGCGGGAGCGGTCTGCCATCTGGCACAGGGCTCTGCACTCGTTTTTTTCGTGCTCCTTCTGCACGATCAGGTCGGTATAAATAAGGTTTTTTCCGGGCGCAGCAGGGCCGTGAAGCGGTGAAACAGCGTTTCCAGCGCCGCGGGCAGCAGCTTCTGCCGCTGCTGGACAAAGGCCGAAGCCGACGGTGTTTTTTCGCTGTTTTGAAACCGTCCGATCAGTATTTTTCCAATGCTGTTTTCGCTCATGGTCAGCAGCAGGGATATGACCGTTTCAAAGGTCAGCGCCCGGGGACGGGTAAAATCCCGCCCCGGCTGCCTGACATATTGGTCTGGGTGCTCCCCCATTTTCCGGATCATAGAAAGCAGCATTTCCCGCAAAAGTTTTGGTGTATGTCTCATGCACGGACCCTCCTGAAAAGCAATTTTACTTTTCAGGACTTCGCCGCACATTTTTCCTTCGTCACCCCCTTTTTACATCTTTTTTGACTTTATCCTTTCCTTATTCCAAACTTAATGACATTGCTCAATTTGAGACGCATTCACCAATCTCCGCCATCAGCTGGACAGCAGTGGTTTCGCCCACACCGTATATGGCCCGGACCGTTTCATACTCTGGGAGCTGCCGGGCCAGCCTGGTCATCTCAGCGCGCAGGACGGCCAGCGTGGCCTTGGCGGAGGCCAGCTCCTTTGCTGCGGTCCAGTGCATCGCCAAGCGCCTGCGGGAACAGGGCCGGAAGATTATCTGCGTCGTGCCGGAAAAAGGCCACGAGTACCGCCCGCTCTGCGAGGCGGTAGGCGGCCAGTTTATCAAGCTGGGGCCGTCCTCCCCGGACTGCATCGGCCTGATGGAGATCCGGCGGCTGGGTGCCAACGCCTACAGCGCACGCACCGGAGAAATACGCCGGGAATCCCTGCTGGCGGAAAAGGTGTCCTGGCTCTCGGTCTGGTACTCCCTGCAAAAGCGGGGCCTTACCGAGGAGGACCGGAGCTATATTGACGCCTCCCTGATCGAATGCTACGGACGGTTCGGGATCACCTTTGACAACGCCAGCCTGTTTTTGGAGGACGGCGTTACGCTGAAGGAGACCCCGGTTATCAAGGACTGGTATGACGTGCTGATGGAAAAGCCGGAGACAAAGCACTTGGCGGTGGTGCTCACCCGCTATGTGTCCGGCTCCGCCGCATCCATGGGCGGGCGGACCAACGTGGATACCGACAATCCCTATATCGTCATTGACCTGACCGGCCTCTCCGACGATCTACAGCTGGCCGCCGTCTACGCCGCCACCGGCTTTGCCACCGACGTCATCGTGCAGAACGGCGATGTGGGTACGGCGCTGCTCTCCGATGAGCTGTGGAAGCTGCTGGGGGCAAACTCCAATCCCCTGGCGGCCGACTACACCATGCAGATGGTCAAGCTGATCCGCTCCCAGGGCGGCATCGCCGGCGTCACCTCTCAGGGCATGGCCGATATGATGGCACTGGACGGCGGCAAGTATGGCAAAGGCATTTTAGATAGCTGCCGGGTCAAGTTCATCATGCAGATGGAGGAACAGGAGGCCCGGCTGGTCCAGGAAAAGCTGAATCTCACAGAGGAGGAGACCCGGATGATTACCCGGTTCCGCCGGGGCGAGGGGCTGCTGTGCATTGGGCACAACCATGTGCCTATCGCAATCCACGTCTCCCCCAGGGAGTACGAGGCCATTACCACCTCTCCCACCGATCTGCGGGCAAGGCTGAAACAGGAGGAGGCATAAAAACAAAGGACGGGATCGCTCCCGTCCTCTCGTTAGCCTTTTATCGTTAATAAGATAGCCTCTGCTGACTTCAAAAAATCAGGAAGGATTTCAAAAATGACGGTGCAGATCAAACTCCAATTCGTGTTTTCATAATCATGCACCAGCCTGTGCCGCAGCCCGGAAATCTTTGCCCAGGGGATGTCTGGATGCGCGGTTGTGAACGTATCAGATAAGTGATAAGCCTGTTCTCCTATATTATACAAAGGCGTTGTGACGGCCCAGCGGACAGGTTCCTGTTCCATAACGATCGCAGGAGTGATTTCCTCCTGCGATAAATAGTCTAAGAGCTTTTTCGTTGTGGTACATATTTTTTCCAGACGCTGTGCATCGCTATACTTCACGCAATCTGTACCCCCTCTGAAAATACCGCATTGTAAAACTCCGTTCCGGCATTGATCTCCCGCTGCTCGTACACATCCACCGGTTTTCCGGTCAGACGGTGCAGATCATCCGCCAGACAGAAAATGTCTGTGGGGTCGAACTGGGGGCCGCCGATCACGACCAGATCAATATCGGATTGCGCATCGGCCTCCTGCCGGGCATAGGAGCCGAACAATATGGCGCTCTCCGCCCGGTATTTTTTCAAAAGGGGGAGGATCACGCCGATGATCTCATCTCTGGTATAAACCTGCTCCGACACCCTGTACCCCTCCATTCCGTATATTATCGTTATCCATATTCTAAACGATTTTCCCGAAAAACACAAGCGAAGGAGAGAAAATAATGCAAAACCCAAAAGAAGCAATCAAGCAGATCCAAGCCCTGACCTACGGGGCCTATCAAGCCAGCGGCCAAGTGGCCGCGCTGATCGGAGCTTCCCGTCCCGAAAACATGGCGGAAGCTCTGGAGCAGACCGCCGCCCGCATGGAGCAGGGCACAGTGCATCTGCGCGCCCTATGCGAAAGCTGTCTGCCGCCGGTTCCCGCTGTCGGCCAAAAGCCGGCGCTGTCCCCGCTGGACGCTGCCGGGAAAGTGGAAGTAAACGAGTTTGGTTGGCTCCATATCCAGCTGAACACCCTGCTGCCCCACTGCCGGTTTGCTCCGCCCCTGTGGCTGACCGACACCATCTCCCGGCTGCTGGACCGGCATGAGCGCCGGCATGGAAAACTCCTGCTGCTGGAACAGGCGCTGCTGGTGATAGACGAATACTGCGATGTGGATTCCCGGCAGGTGTACGATGCGGACAACAAGGGGTGGAAGGCGGTCTCCAACGCCATCAAGGGGCGGCTGGTGGCCGACGACGATCAGTTCAGCCTGAGCCTGTGCCTGCTCTCCCAACGCTCACCGGAAGCGGAGTGCCATATCTATGTGCTGCCCATGGCGGACGCGGGGGATTTCTTTTTTATGCGCTCGGACCATTTCCCCTTTTCCCGCTGACCTTCGGTTACATCCGGGCTGTAAATCCCGGTATGACCTCCGGTTACATTCTCCTCGCAAAACCCCCGGCCATCGGTTACATTGGCGGAACAATTCTGCGGCTGACCATCGGTTACATCCGCACCCCGTTGTAACCGATGGTCAGCGTGGTTTTTCCCTTGCGCCACAAGGCTTTTTTTCTTCAAACCTTCGGTTACATGGGAAAAATGTAACCGTCCTATGTCACCTTCGGTTACATTGACGCCCACATTTGAAAGGAGGAGTCCGCGATGCTGTACGACCGCAGGGATTTTGGCCTGCTGCGTCTGGCGGGGGCCTACCAATGGCTGCCCCTCGCCCCGCTGCGGGCGCTGTCCCCGCTGAAGCAGCTTTTCCATGAGGCGGAACTGCTGGCCTCGTTAGGGCTGCTGGCCTTTTCCCGGAGCGGCGAATACCTGACGCTTACCCCGGAGGGCTACCGCCTTTTATCCTCGTTTGACCTGCACTATCAGCCGCCCTCCAAGCGGCCCTACTCCCAGAGCCCGGCCCTTCGCCGCCGCTTAGAAGTTGGCGCCATTCTGCTTACCTGCCTCGGCGCAGGAATTGAACCCGCCTTAGACAAGGTGGAACGCCTCAAACGCCAGCCGGTATTCCTCCCCGCCTTCGCCCTCCGCGCCGGTGATGGGAACCTGATGAACGCCGCGGGCTGCGCCGGCTTCGGCCACTGGGGCGGCGCAGCGTACATGGTCCAGTATGTGTGCGAGGAGCACTCCGGCTTTTTTATGAACAATGAACTGGCCCACCTGCACAACCTTGCCTCGGTATTCAGCGAGCGGCTGGATACGCCCCAGGTCATCCTGTTCGCGGGAGACAGCTACCGCGCTGTCTACGAGGTGCTGACCCAAAAAACACGATCCGACCGAAACGGGAAAAAGGGCTTTGTGGATTACAGCCAAGCATACCCCCAGCTTGGTATCCCCGCCTGTCTGCTTTCCTGTGACGACACCGGCGCGTTGCAGTTGTCCATTATGCGTCAGGCGAGCTACCATGCCCGGATCGCCCAGGCCGCCTTCGGCGCCCGCTGGAAGGCGGAGGACGGCCGGCTCCCGGAGGCGGACGGCCAAGTGGACGGGAACCCGCTGGTGATTGCGGTGGATATGGATCTGCGGAGATTGGACAGAGTGTGCCGGGACGCCCGGCAGCAGAACCGGAAGGAAATTCTCGTGGCGGCGCTGGAGGGGCAGATGTCCGGTCTCCTGCTGGACTTCTTTCCCAAGGACGCCTGCCTCGGCTGCAACGATGTGGACACCGCTACCTATATCTCTAAAAAGTGCGGCATGGTGACGATCAAGGTGGAGAACAACCAGATGCCTCTGATGCCCCTGTTCTCCCCAGTCTATACCTCCACCCGGCCCTACAGCCAGACCAAGAGCAATACCCAGAGGGCATTGATGCTCCCGGATGAGATCCTCCGCATGGACAACCGGGAGTGCCTGGTGCTGCTGCGTGGGGAAAAGCCCCTGCGCCTCTACAAGATCATCCCGGACGAACATCCCAGCTTTGGACGGCTGCGGGATGTGCGGGTAGCCGAGTACATTCCCCATTGGCGGCAGGAAGAGGCCAAGCCCTCCGCCCCCGTACAGCCGGCGGCACCGCCGGAAGAGAATGCGCCGCCGGAACCGGCCCCCGAACAGTCGGAACCGGTACCCCGGCACGACCTGCCCGTCGCAGAGCAGGCTGGAAGGATGGCCCAGTACGACTACGGCCTTTTGGACCCGGAGATAAGCGGCTTTGATTCCCCGGCTCAGGAACCGGGCCAGGACGCCCCCTACGGCGCTCTTGACCTGATAGAAACCCTGCCCCAAGATGTGGGCGGCGAACGAAAAGAGGAGGGGCAGCTCTGAATGCGCTGTCCCTCCCCGGCTTTGCAGGCAAAGTGTCAGACCGGATTTCAAAACCGATTCCTATGCAAAAAGAATATGCGGCCCATCATGCTTTGTGTCCTTGGATACGCCCTCTCGCCCGGCTGAATACTTCCTGCGCGGAATAGCGCACAGCAGTCAGCACCGCCGCTCGATCAGCCTCATCCAAGGCCAGTTCCACCCCGGCATTGCGCTCTATGCCAAAAGTCGCCGCAAGGCCGCATTCGCTTTTTTCAGGACCAGCCGCTCCGCAGCCTCTGGAATCGGAATGAGCGGCCTTGGAAGATCGTTCTTCCCAATCGGGGATAAGACGGATATGACGCATGGTGAACCTCACTGCTTTCCCTGTAAATCATGTTTGGCGATTCGATGATGCGCGATCTCATAAACCGCGTCGTCCTCGCGGACACCGATCACAACCAAGACCATGCGGTTGGCGTTCCGGACAAGCTGATAGACGATCCTGAGTCCTGCGCCCCGCAGCTTGATTTTCAGAAAGCCGGACAGCTTAGAAGCGCCTTTGTTGCCCAGCCATTTGCCGTATCCGCCTTCGGTTTCCGGCAAAGGATTTTTCCGCACCTTTTCAATCGCTTTGCGTACCAATATCCGCTGGCTTCCATCCAACGCCCGAAAGTTCTCTAACACTTCGGGCAAATACCTGATTTCCCAGCTCATTCAAACTCCACCTCGGATGTGTCGGCATAATCCGCCGGCGTAAAGCCCAGCGCTTCATCCACCTGCTGCTGGGAAAGCAGGGCGGCGGGGTCAAAGTGCGCCATGCGCGTGGCAGCCTCCGCCGTTAAGCGGGCGTCGTTCACCTCGTCCATCAGGCGCACATACTCCGCAGGCGACATCAAAACACACTCCGCCATGTTGTTTTTCATGACGACCTTGGCCCCGCAGCGTTTGACTTCCTCAAACACCCTGCCGGCAAGCCCTTTATTAAACTGTGAAATCGAAACGGTATTTTCGATTGCCCCTCGAATGGTATCCATATTACTCACGCTCCTCTACCCTAATATTATACCCATCATCAGTAAATATGTCAATCAATTTACAGATATGACTACCGTTAAAAGGAGAGACCGATCATGAAGGCAGCCCCTATGACGCAAAAGCCCTCGTTCCCTTTGATGAAACAGGGAGACGTTCAGAATATCTACCATTTGCAGATGCCCCGCTGGCTGTTCACAGACACCAAATACATGGAACTGGCGCTGGAGACGAAGGTGGCCTACACTTTCCTTCTGAACCGCTTCCAGCTCTCCCGGCTCAATGGCTGGGTGAACGAGGACGGGGCGGTGTTTATCATCTATACCCGCCGCTCTCTGGCGGAGGAGATGCAGGTCAGCTACCGTAAGATCATCGAGGCCATGAAGGAGCTGACCGCCGCCGGGCTGATCTGGGAGAAGCGCTGCGGCCGCGGGGACGCCAATCAGATCTATCTTGCGCTGATAGAGCATCCCGATCCCAAAAGCGGCAGCGCTCCCTTTGTGCCGCCGGAGCATGAGGCGGCTGGCGGGGAGCCGGAGGCAGGACCGGAGGAGGCCGGTGGGGACGGCGGACTGAGAAGTGCCGAATCCGCACCTCTTGACCTGTCCATCAGCCAAGCAGGGGCGCACGCGCCCGCTTTAGAAGTGCCGATACAGCACCACCAGAAGTGCGGAACCGGCATCTCTAAAAGTGCGGGACCGGCACTTCCAGAAGTACCGGAACGGCACCCCAATTATAAAGAAAAAAGAAATACTGAACAAAGTCATACAGAAATCAGTCTGTCCGTCGGTGAAGGGGGCGGACTGGCGGAGACGGGGCCGGGAAGGGAGTATTTCACCGCCGCCCGGGGTATGAGCGAGCAGGAACAGCTGGCGCAGATATTGGAGAACTGCGAGCTTTGGATCTTCGACCCGGATACGGCAAAGGTATTTGCCAACGCCATTGAGCGGCTGTTTTACTCCGACAGCTTTCGGATTGGGAAGGCTGTGCTGCCCCGGGCCAACGTGCGGTCCCGGTTATGGGACTTGGATGGCATCATCCTCCAGAGCGTGCAAAGCAAGCTGGCGGCCAACCAGCGTGACGTAAAGAACTCGACCGCTTACACAATGGCGGTCATTTTTAATACCATTTGCGAGACCCACAGCGACCTTCTGGTGGACCCGTACCTGAACAGCTTAGGCGGGCCGCCTGCGCCGCCGGCGGGCAGGTAAAGGAGGTGGGGCCTTTATGAATCTGACAGAGGATCAGCGGTACTTCCTGTCCATTCTGCGGGAGACCGGCTTCATCCGCCTGGATCAGGTGCTGCCGCTGCTGCGGATCAATGAGCCGCAAAAGGAAATCATTCATGCCGGGGCCTTGCTGCGCCGTCTGCGATACATGGGCCTGCTGGCCCGCTCCGGGGACGGCTGCATCTGCCTGCCGGAGCTGCTGCGCGACAGGCCGGACAGTGAAATCCTTTTGTCGCTGGATGTGCTTCTCGCGCTCAGGCCGGAGCGATTGCTTCAGGTATCCGCGCGGCAGCCGTATAAGCTCTGCTTCCTCCTCCAACGTTCCGATGGATGGATCGACTACTTCGCAGTGATGCCGGTGCAGCCCGGACACGAGGGGCGTATCAGCCAGCTTTTGCAGGCGGAGCAGAAGAACTATGTTTTCCTGCTGCCGCTGGAAAATATGGAACAGCACCGGCAGATCACATTGTCCCGGAGCCACTTTTTCGTTTTACGGCAGGGAGAGCGGCTGCGGTTCTATAAAGGGGGTGAGGCCGGAAAATAGTTGAAATTGGCCGCAGTCATAACAGAAAATCGAAAGGAGCAGTACACAATGACAATGGAATCTATGGAATATGGAATCCCAACGGAGGAGCAAATGACGCAGCAGCCCGATGGCCTGCCGGAAACAACGGAGCCGGGCCTTGCGCCGGAATCCCCGGATCATCTGCCGCGGGAGGATGCGGAAGCCAGCGGCACACCGGAGCCTGTATCAAATGAGGGAGAGGCCCCGGAAGCGGCGCCCAAAAAGAAACGCACAGCCAAAAAGAAGGCAGAAAAAGCGGAGGGCGCAGTCCCGGAGGCGAACGACGCATTGGAGGCCGATGGCCGGACGCCTTTGGAGACGCCGGAGACGGTCCCGCCCGATGGAGAGCTGCCGGAAGCGGACCGGCTTGACCCGGAGGCCGGGAGCGCGGATTCTGGCGATATGGTCGTGGTGGGGCTGGCGGATCAGGAGGGCGATGACCCGCCCAATGGAGAACTGCCCGCAGGAGAGGAGGCTCTGCTTCCAGGGGAAGCCGCTTTACCGCCGGAGCAGCCTTCCCCGCCGGAAGAGACGCCCCGGACTGCGGCCCCCCGCCCCCGGGCCGGGAGGCCGGCGGAGGGCCACAGCCCCCTGCTGTCTCTGAAACTGAATGAGCTGGACCGGAACCTGACCGAGCAGGAGCGTCAGGAGTGGAACGATATTTACGCCTCCTTCCGCTCCAAATCGGTACTCACTGGGAAGATCATCGGTGTGGACGCCCACGCCTTTCACGTCCGCAACCGGGAGACCGGGCAGGTGGAGCGGAAAAGGATGTACTGCGCCGCTGTCATTTCCCTGCGTGTCAAGGTGCTGATCCCGGAAACCGAGATGTGGATGCCCGGCGAGGAGCGGCCTACCCACGTCCTGCGGAATATGTCCGGCGCGGAGATCGACTATGTAATCCTGGATGTGGACCGCGAGAACAATATGGCGATTGCCTCCCGCCGCATGGGGACCATGATCCGGCAGCGGGCCTTTGACACCGCGAGGGGCGGGCATGAAGCCGGGGAACGGCTGACCTGCCGCATCCTGACCGTTGGACCCAGCCGCTGCCTTGTGGAGTGCGGCGGCAGGGACCTTACTTTGCGCTATCAGGACATCAGCTACTCCAGCTATTCCGATCTGCGGGAGAAATATCATCCTGGAGAAAAGCTGGACTGCGTGCTCAAGAGCTTTGACCGCGCCTCCGGCCGTCTGACAATCTCCGTCAAGGAGGCCGCGCCCAATCCCTTTGAGGGCGCTGCGGCCCGCCACCCTCTGGGTTGCCGCCGGCAGGCGGTCATCAGCGGCAAATACGGCGGTGGTGTGTTCTGCACCATGCCGGACGGCACCACCTGTCTGTGCCTTTACACCGCCCAGCATACCGATCGGGACTTCCGCAAGGGCGATACGGTGATCCTGGCAATCGTCAAGTACGATTTCGAGCGCAGCTTGATCTATGGCCGCATTTTGTCCAAGTGGTAAGCAGGACGGTCCATACCGCCAGAACCACCAGAAAAGGCCCCGCTCCGGCGGGGCCTTTTCTTTATAGGATATGAGAATCATAGCTTCCACCTTATATCCGTTTTGGGTGTAGAAGAAACCTCAACTGTTCAAGCGGAGAAAAACATGGTATGCTCAAGGTGTATTTAGGTAAGATTTTTTCAGGTCAGATATTCGCTCTTGGGGGCAGTATGCCCTTGGGAGACCTGTCAGCATCCTAAATACCAACACGAGTCCGTACAAAAACCGCAGTCTGCTCTTTCGGGAGAGGACTGCGGTTTTTTGCGTCCTCAGTCCAAAACAGAAAGGAGCAATTCTATGCATGAACAAGCAAAAACTCATGAAAGTCACCTACTACGACGAGAAGAACAGCATCCGGCTGACCGGATACGCGGACACAGTGGTATGGGACGAAAAAGGAAAGGCGACCTTGGCGGCCCTGCGATTCGGGGGATACCCGGAGGAAGTGCGCGGTCTCGCAGACGCGATCTATGGCGGAATTACCATCGAGATCGAGAGTGAAGACGGCGCCATGACCCTCAGCACGCTTGCCAAGCAGTACCGGCGCGTCCTCAGCTACGATGGGGTATACGCCGAGGCGACCCTGATCGCGGAGGACGACGGCCAGACAGCAAAAAATGGCGAGAAAAAAACGGAGGATGACGCAAACGCGGCGCTGGCAGAGCCTCAGACCGAGTTGGATCTGCCGCCGCGCAATACCTACATCTTCTGCACGCCCGGCGACAAGGCGGATCTGTTCCGGGCAGTCGATCAGAAAACCGCAGTTCCTTTGATCCCGGAGTTTCAGGACTATGTTCTTTCCGAACTGACACGGCGGAAGATCCTCCGCCCCCTGCGGGTCAAATCCATTTCCCGCAAGATGGAGGCGTGGCTGCTGCGCTGCGAGGAGAAGGACAAAAACATCGTGGCCGTTCTGGAAAGCGGCCTGAAAAGCGGAGCCATCGCCATACCTGGCGCGGTCCCCGGCCCCTCCCCGCTGGACAAATTGGAGTCTGTAACGGACTATCTGAACACCTTCGGCGTTACGGTGGCCGAGCGGATCAAAAATCTTTTTGTTCCGCTGTTCGATCCCTCCAAGGAGCCGCTTTCCCCGGAAGTGCTGGCAGTCAATCAGTACATCCATGACCACGCGGGCTATTCCCTCTACGATGCCCAGCTCGCGGTGGCGGAGTCTGTCAAGCGGCAACTCCAGCGCAACAAAGTGGGGCTGATCGTGGCGGAATGCGGCGCGGGCAAGACCAAGATCGGCGCGGCGGCCATCGCGTCCACAGCGGCTGGACTTTACGCCCAGCATAAAAACGCCGGACTTTTTAAGACCTTCAATGTCGTTCTCTGCCCCTCCCATGTAACGAAAAAATGGGTGCGGGAAGTGGAGGAGACTGTGCCAAACACCTTTGCCGCCGTAGTCCACAGCATCCAGGAGTTCGACCATCTGTATCAGATGTACGAGCGGGGCACAAAAAGCTGCTTTGCGATTCTCTCCAAGGAAAAGGCGCGGGACGGTTACATGCGCGCTCCGGCAGTGCTCTACCGGCAATGGAACCGGGAGGGCCTTCAGATAGACCGGAAAACGCCGCTGCCAGACTGCGGCGCTGCGAATGAGCGGCCTGATACGCCTGTGTTCTGCTGCCCGGAGTGCGGGACGGCTGTCATGGCGAATATCAGCCGGGATGGAACGGTATACCGCATTCCCGCCAACTCGCTCTTTTTCCGGCGGGAGCACCGCGAAAACCACAAGTGCGAAGCCTGCGGCGCGAGCCTTTGGACCGCGCTCAACCCCAGCGCGTGGGGCAGGCAAAAGGCCTGGGCCAAAATCGGAGATTATGGCTTTGTTTACCGTCCTTTGATTGATGAGCACATCAGGAAAGCCAAAAGCGAAGCCCTGAAAGAGAAATTGGGCGATCTTTCCATGACTCCGGGTGCGGTTTCTGCCGCCAGAGGCGCGAACCGGGCCTTCCCCTTGAGCAGCTATATCAAGCGCAAGTACAAGGGCCGTATCTACGGCCTGATCGTGGATGAACTGCACCAGTACAACAACAAGTCCGGTCAGGGCGACGCCATGGCGGAACTGTACGATACGGCAAAGAAGGTGGTCGGTATGACGGCAACGCTGATTAACGGCTACAGCTCCGGCATTTTCTACCTTCTGTACCGTATGGTCCCGTCCCTGATGAAAAAGGACGGCAAGGACTATGAAACGCCTACGGAGTTTGACAAGGAGTACGGCGTAATCCAGACGACCTATGAGGAAGTGGAGCCGGAGTACAACTCTAACCGGCGAACGGTGCAGTCGCGTGTTTCTACGCGCCTGCTGCCCGGCGTCTCGCCGCTGGTGTATTCCCGGTTCCTGATGGAATACGCCGTTTTCCTCTCCCTGACGGATATGGGAAAAGATCTCCCTGAATACGAGGAGATCCCCGTCCCCCTGTCCATGCCTGAAGCAGTCGAGAAGGAGTATGACCGGATCGAAGCTATGCTGAAAAGCGTGCTGAAGAATGACCGGAAAGCGGCAAGGAAAATCCTCTCCGCCTATCTGAATCTTCTGACCGCGTACCCGGATCAGCCCTGCGGACATAAGCCCATCTACCATCCCCTTGACGGCTATCCCATTGTTGAGCCGGCGGACACTGCCGCGCCGGACGCCATTCTTCCCAAGGATGAGAAGGTGCTGGAAATCGTGGAGCGAAAGATTGCCGCCGGAGAGAAGGTACTGGTCTACACCAACTGGACGCGCCTGAACACCCAGTCCAAGCTGGAGCGGCTCTTCTTGGAACGGGGCTGGCGCAGCACGATTTTACCTGCCAAGGTCAAACCGGACAAACGCGAGGCATGATAACCGCGCCGGGGCGGGGCAGATCACCGCCGCCGAACGCTTCCGGGCCATAACTGCCCAGGTATGCCGCCATCCGTCCTCCGGCAGAGCCGCCCCAGAGGGAGTAACAGGCGGTATCTACCTCCAACTCATCCGCGTGTTCAAAGATGAAGGTGATCGCCCGCGCCAAATCCTCACAGGCGGTCTGCGCGCCGGGGCGGTAGATCAGAGCAAAGGCGTTGTAGCCCATCTTGCTGAGTTCCAGGGCATGGGGGAAGCTGTCGTGCATGGCCCCCACATAGGCAAAACCACCGCCGGCATTGCAAATGGCGAACCGCTCACCGGGGGTCCCCTTGAAGAAAAACAGCCCTGTATCCTTCTTGGCGGGATCAGCCGCTTTTTCTTCATCCGTATAAATGTCGTAGAAAATCGTGTCCCCCGCCTTTGCATGGAGGTACATCGTATTTGCAATCTCTACGGTCTTGTCAGGGTCGATATGGCTGTACCAAGTCAGCCGCAGATCACCCAGGGTATCTCCGCTGTAATAGCCGGTATTCGCCGGGAAGATCAACCGGCCATAGCTGCCAAAGACGGGGTCGCCTGTCACATCGGATATGGGCGTGCCGGCAGTATAGGGGGCGTCCCCATTCTGCGCCGAAAGATTTGTTGCCACCGGCTCCGGCCCTGCGGCAGCAGCCATTTGCGCTCCGCCGCCGCAGGCGCTCAGAAGCAGCGCGGATAAGGCAGATAAAATACAAATTGAAATCATCTTCTTCATAATGATAATGCTCTCCATTTTGATTGGCACTTCCTTCTTGTGGAGGGATATTGTTGAAATGATAACACATGAACTTTAACTCAAGCTAAACCAGCAGGTACAAAGAAACTCCCGTGCGGAACGGACTGCGGCCCTGACGGTCGAAGTCGTTATGCCGCACGGGAGTTTTGTCAACGGGCGCTTGGTGCTGTCAGCGGATAAAATTGGTGAAGGTCATCGGCTCCTGCTCCGGAAGGTGAACGCCAGCTTTCTCACCGGCCTCCTTACATCTGAGGAACCATGCCATGTTCCGGCCCAGGACACGCATGGTCTGTAACCCCTCCGCATCCTGCTTTACATCCTCCGGTTTTGCACCGTGGACCATGTTCCAGTACCGGGAGGTGATAATCGGCATCTGCATCAGGCCGAAATACTTGTTCATCTGATCCCAGGTGGCAGTGGTCCCGGCTCTCCTGGCGGACATGACCGCCGCCGCAGGTTTCAGCAGGAAGCGATTGCCGCCGCCGTTCAGATCAGCATAGAAAACGCGGTCCAGGAAGGATGTGATCGCTCCGGCAGCTCCGCCCCAATGGACGGGCGTTCCGAAAACAAATCCGTCATAGTCTCCGGCCAACTCCAGGAACTCGTTCACTGTATCATCAAAAACACAGCGGTTTTTCTGGATGCAGGATTTACAGGCGATACAGCCGGAGAGGGGCTTGTTCCCGATCCAGAACACATCCGTGTCGATCCCGCTCTGATTCAGCGCGGCCCCGACCTCGGCCAAGGCGGTATAGGTGCAGCCCTCCTTGTGGGGACTGCCATTGACCAGTAAAACCTTCATGGCAAACTCCTTCTTAATAATCCAGACCGTTGACCCAAGAGACGATCTCCTGCTCCGCATCCTGGATGTTGTTCCGGGAAATTGTCAGGCCATCCAGCATCTTCGCCCCCGGCTCCAGACTCTGAATGGTGGCGGGTGTTCCGGCGAAGCTGCTGCCGCCGTGAGTGCTGAAGGGGATCACCGTCTTGCCGCTGAAATCATAGGTATCGAAAAAGGTGTAGAGGATTTGGGGCAGGTCGCTCCACCAGATGGGGTAGCCGATGAAAACCGTGTCATAGCTGTCAAAATCGGAGATAGCATCCTTGATAGCGGGACGGGTGTCCTGATCCTGCTCCTCCCGTGCCTGAGCAACCAGGGTGGTGTGGTCGGTGGGATAGGGGTTCTGCGGCTCAATACGATAGATGTCAGCGTTCGTTGTTCTTTGAATGACCTGGGCCATATACTGTGTGTTGCCCAGAACCTCGCCGTTAATGACTACGGTGCTGTTGGCTTCCTCGGTGGTCATGTTGTTGGGATTGGTGGTTTCCGGCATAGAGAAGTAGGCCACAAGAACCTTGGATTCACCGCTCTGTGTGGGCTGGGTATTTGCTTTGGGGAGGTCCAGACCGTTGGCCCAGGCCGCGATGTCAGACTGGGAGGCCCGCTCCGTGAAGCGCCGTCCCTCCTGCCAGTTGCCGCCGTTGGCCATCTCTGCCAGCAAGGTGCCGCTCTGCCCCAGCCCGGAGCTGGTGGAGGTGCAGAAGGGGATCACTGTCTTTCCGGTGAAGTCGTTATTCTTCACGAAGTCGTTTACCGGCCAAGCGGCGATGCCCCACCAGATAGGATAGCCGATGAATACTGTGTCATAGTCCGTCCAGTTGTCCACGGTGTTCTTCGCCAGCTTCACATCCTGCTTGGAAGGATCGTTATGCTCGGCATTGACCCGGCTGCTGGAATCCGTCCAATTCAGATCGGCGCTGGTGTAGGGCGCTTCGGGAACCATCTCAAAGAGATCTGCGTCCAGTGTATCAGCAATGGCGTTCGCCACAGCCTCAGTGTTGCCGCTGGCGGAGAAGTAGGCCACCAGAATCTTGCCATTCCCGGTAGAAGCGGGAGGCGTAGAGGTCTTGCCCATATAGTTATAGAGTGCGGAAACGATCTCTCCACGGGTGGCGTTGTCAGTGGGAGCAAAGCGTCCATCGCTGCGGGCGGCGATGATACCGTTGGAGCGGGACCAGTCCACCGCCGTCTGCGCATAGGCGGAAATAGCGTTTTCATCCGAGTAATTCCCGGCGGAAGCAGCGGGGGAACCGGCCCAGCGCCAGAGGATCGTGGCTACCTGCTGGCGTGTGACAGGATCGCCCACGCCAAACTGCCCATCCGGGTATCCGGCAATCAGGCCAGCAGTCTCTGCCCAACTGAGCGCATTGATGTAGTAAGCGCCTGCCTCCGCGTCAGAGAAGCGGGATGTGCCGGATGCGGCGGGCGTCCCTGCGGCGCGGTGGAAGATGGTTGCCAACTGTGCGCGGGTCACATTGTCGTTCACACCAAAGCGGCCATCTCCATAGCCGTAGATATAGCCGTTGTCGGAGGCCCACTGAACGGCCTCGGCGTAGTCGGACCCTGCGGGTACATCGGTAAATTCTGCGGCAGAGGCCGTGACGCCCAGGGCCAGCAGCATCGTGACCGCCAACAGGCAGGAGAGGAAACGTCTCAAATTTTTCATGCCGTAAAACTCCTTTTCTTACTGAAGATTCAGTCCATTGACCCATTCCACCACATCGGCTTCGGCCACGCTGCTGCGGAACCGCTGGCCCTCCTGCCAGTCGCCGGTTCCGGCCAGTTCCGCCAGCAGTTCGCCGCTCTCGCCCAGACCGGAGGAAGAAGATGTGCAGAAAGGAATCACGGTTTTCCCGGTGAAGTCGTTGGCATTGATGAAGTTGTCCACCGGCCAAGCGGCGATGCCCCACCAAATGGGATAACCGATGAATACTGTGTCATAGTCCTCCCAGCCGTCTACGGTCGTTTCCGTCAGCTCCATGGTCCGCAGGGAGGGGTCATCATGCTCCCGGCTGACCCGGCTTTCGGAATCCGTCCAATTCAGATCAGCGGAGGAATAGGGTTCTGCCGGAGTAATGGCAAAGGTGTCGCCGCCTGTGGCGTTGGCGATATATCCGGCCACGGCCTCGGTACTGCCGGTGGCGGAGTAGTAGACCACCAATGTTTTTCCGCTCTCATTTTCGGGCGCCGCGGGGGCCTGGGGCGCAGTGCCGCCGGATACGCCCGCATGGTTCTGAATCCAGGCTTCAACGTGATCCGCGATCACATCATTGTTTAAGTCCTGGAACATGAAGTGGTCATTGCCGGTGATCCCTTCTTCGGGCAGATGCACCACGGTACTGCTCCCGCCCGCTGCTGTGTAAGCCGCCGTGAAAGCGTCCGCGCTGGAGGCCATCATGCCCCACATACCTGCTGCCGGAACATCGGGGAACTCCTCGCCAATGTAGTCGCCATAGTAGAATGTAACGGGAATATTTTTCTCCAGCAGGGCGGCATAGTCCTCGCTGTCTACCATCGGGGCCATTCCCGGTTCAATCGCCACGATTGCGGCAATGTGATCTGTATACCGGGCTGTTTCCCAACCGGGCATACCGCCCTGGGAATGGGTGACAAGAACGGAATCCTTCCCGGTCCGCGCATAGACCTCATCAATCGTTGCCGCTACCGCCTGGGCCACTACGGTCGTGTCAATGTTCTGATCGCCGTTCGCTGAATCCATAGCGGTGTCCGGGGTCATCTGACGGAAGAACTGATCCAGCACATTCTCTCCCGTGGGGAACTGAGAACCCTCGTTGTAGGTGAAAGTATTGTCCAGATAAGTACCGATACGGAACTGAGTGTACCAGGTCTGGTCAGAGGGTTCGGTGCTGATGGTCCCGGCCACGGAGGTCTGTCCGGCCTCTCCGCGGCGGGGCTGGTCGATGAGGAACACGCTGTGGCCCATCCGCAGGAACAGGTCAGACCAACCGGGGCGTCCGTCCGGGGTGGTCATCCAGCCCATGCGGGACTGACCGTAGCCATGGAGGAACACCATGGGCAGGCCGCTCTCCTCTGCCGGAATCTGATAGAACACATTGGCGTGATCCACATGGGAGGTGGAACCTTCCCTGGACATATAGTAGTTGGAGACGTCAAAGGTCCCATCAGAGGTCAGCACTGTGCCTCCGGCGGAGAACATTCCCTGCTCGGCAATCACCAGCGCGTCAGGATAAGGGTTGACCGGCTCATTGGGCTGAATCGTGGGAGGGGCGTTGTTGTCCCCCGCAGGCTGAGTGGGAGTGCTGGCACACCCGGCCAGCAGGGAGAGGATCGTGGCTGCGGTCAAAAGCAGCGCCCAAATACGTTTCATTTTTTTCATAGTGGGAAACCTCCTATTTTGTGATTTTTGTACCGCCGAACACCTGGGACATCTCCATAGTGTCCAGCGCATTGTCCAGTGCCTGCACCTCGGAAGCTGTCAGCACAGTATCCGCCGATCCCGCGTTCTCCCGCATCCGTTCCAGCTTGCGGGTGCCGGGAATGGGGACGATATAGGGATTCTTGCGCAGCATCCATGCCAGGGAAATTTGCGCGGGTGTTGCAGACTTCTCCGCAGCCAGCCGGTGGAGCAATTCCAGCAGCGCCCGGTTCTGCTCCATACCCTCTGGGGTGAACTGCGGCATGACGCTCCGGTAGTCCGTCCCGGCTTCAAACTTGGTTTCCTTTCCGTACTGTGCGGAGAGGAGGCCGTTTGCCAGCGGGGAGAACGCCACATAGCCGATGCCCAGCTCCTCCAGAACCGGGAACAGGTCCTCGTACCACCGTGCCATCATGGAGTAGCGGTTCTGGATCGCTGTTATCGGGCAGACGGCGTGAGCGCGGCGGATAGTGTCCTCAGTCGCTTCGGACAGGCCCCAATGGGTGATCTTGCCCTCCCGGATCAGATCGGCCATTACCCCGGCCACTTCCTCCACCGGCACATTGGGGTCAGCCCGGTGCTGGTAATAGAGGTCAATGTGATCCGTCCCCAGCCGCCGCAGGGAATTTTCTACGGAGGTTCGGATCACTGCGGGCCGGGAATCCGGCACAAGGGGCTTGTTCACCGCCGTGCTGCTCATGTCAAAGTGGATGCCGAACTTGGTGGCGATGACCACTTGCTCCCGCCGCGACCGCAGCGCGGCTCCCACCAATTCCTCGTTGTGGTGGGGATCGTCCGCCGTTCCGTAGACCTCGGCGGTATCGAAGAAGGTATATCCCATATCCGCCGCCTGCTGGATCAAGCGGATGGCCTCGGTTCGATCTGTGGGCGCACCGTAGGCATGGGAGAAACCCATGCACCCAAGGCCAAGGGCTGAAACCTTCAAATCGCGCCCTAATACTCGCTGTTCCATCGTGATTCCTTTCTGCCGTGATTGCTGTGTTCCTTGCTACGATTTGATTTTAACGCACGGAGGCAGAAAACAGAAGTCTCGATTAGTTCATCAGCATCAAGTCAAAGGTTGACACTGATAGGCATCAAAAAAGGCTGAGGTTCCACAGCCTCAGCCTTTTTATCT
>OFFB01000639.1_pt1 | contig 30198 bp, 19 predicted proteins | sample 1521281 | NCBI WGS metagenome assembly OFFB01 (sample SAMEA3504109, study PRJEB24116) | mouse gut metagenome | biome: mouse gut; feature: mouse-associated habitat; material: faeces | place: Denmark | collected 2011
ACTCCGATGATTATCGCAGGACTTTGTTCAACCGCCTGTCTCCGCCACATTGTTGAGGAGGCCGTGGCCCCGTGGCTGTTCCTTCAGACCGATTCCCGGCCGGATGTAGAGGCTTCGGCGGGTGCAATGGACCGCATGGTCCGCGTGGCTGAAGAGACCGATGCCGCAATGGTTTATTCTGACTATTTCAGTCATGACGCTGTCTGTTGTCTGAACGATTGTCTGGAAGGCTCGGTGAGAGATGATTTCGATTTCGGACCGTTGGTAATGGTTCGCGCCGATGCATTGAAGGAAATAGTGGAGAGCATGCCGGACTATAATCATGCCGCATGGTATGCCGCGCGACTTTCTCTTTCAACCGTCGGGCCGATAGTTCACGTTCCCGAGCCTCTTTATTCTGTCGGGAATGTGGCTGAATGCGGCGGACAGTTCGATTATGTCAATCCCCGCAACCGTGAGGTGCAGCTTGAAATGGAGCAGGCTTTCACGGCATATCTCCGGCAGACAGGCGCCTGGATTGCGCCCCGTCACGAAGAAATTGATTTCACCGGCGATTATCCCGTGGAGGCTTCCGTTGTCATTCCGGTAAAGAATCGCGTATCCACAGTGGGCGATGCTGTCAGAAGCGCGCTCGCGCAGGAGACTGATTTCGATTATAATGTCATAGTGGTGGATAACCACTCCACTGACGGCACGACGGAATTGCTCAGAGAGATGGCCTCGCAATCGCCGAGGCTGATACATATAGTCCCGGAATCAATGACCTTAGGAATCGGCGGTTGTTGGAACGAGGCGCTCTGCTCGAAATACTGCGGCCGATTCGCCGTGCAGCTTGACAGTGACGACCTCTATTCTTCGACTTCGGTTCTCTCGGCGATTGTCGATTGTTTCAGACGCAATCATTGCGCGATGGTTGTGGGATCATATAAACTTACGGATTTTAATCTCGAAACCATTCCTCCGGGTGTCATAGATCACCGGGAATGGACTGACGATAACGGGCCGAACAATCTTCTTCGCATAAACGGTATGGGCGCTCCGCGGGCTTTCTTTACGGGTATTGCCCGGAACCTGCGCTTCCCGAATGTCAGCTATGGAGAGGATTACGCGATGGCCCTCCGCATAACGCGAGGCTACCCTGTGAAACGCATTTACGATGTGCTCTATCTGTGCCGCCGCTGGGAGGGAAATTCTGATGCGTCTCTGACAAGGGAAAAAGCGAATCGGTTCAACTATTACAAAGACACGTTGCGTTCATGGGAATTGAGTGCGCGCCGTCAACTTAATCGTTGCCTCGATGTTTGACATAGAAGAATTATATGAACGGCAGTTCGCGATATGGCCACTGGCCCGCGAGAATTACCGGCGTCTTGCCGACTGCGACCGCATGACTGTTGGTGTAGGCGGCGAGAGCATCGTGGTGCAGTATAATCCCGCGAGAATAAGATCCTCTGCCGCTGATATAAGTGAAGACGCGATAGCCCGGCGCAGATGTTTTCTTTGTGCGGAAAACAGGCCTCAGGAGCAGATTTCGCTTGATTGCGGGGAATATGAGATACTTGTCAATCCTTATCCCGTCTTTGACCGTCATCTGACAATTGCTTTCAAGCGCCACGAAGATCAGCGCATTGTCGGCCGGGTCCGGGATATGATCGGGTTCGCGAAGGAATTGCCGGACATGACAGTTTTTTACAACGGGCCGCGCAGCGGCGCTTCAGCCCCCGATCATCTCCACTTTCAGGCTGTCCCGTCGGCGCCGCTTCCTTTATGGAGTCATCCCAGTGACTGGTCACCGGTAAAGACAATCGTTGTCAGCGGAACGGATGGTGACGAGGTGGCGCAACGTATCGAAGGCGCCCTTTGGAATTTGCGCCACGGAGAGGAACCGGATGTGAATCTTTACGTGCGTAGCGACCGTAAAGGCTTTATTGAAGCCGTAATCATCCCGCGTAAGGCTCACCGGCCGTCATGCTATGGTCAATCTTCGGGTCAGGCGCTCATTTCGCCGGCGTCGGTCGAGATGGCCGGGGTGATCATCGCACCGAGAGAAGCCGATTTCGCAGCATGCTCTGACAGTCAGTTCATTAGGAAGATATATGAGGACTGTGGTTATTCACGGTGTGAGATCCCCGAAATATCGGAGCGAATTCTGTCGGTCGGCATTGTGAAAGCGGAAAAACTTGATCTCCGCTTCCACGGGGCTTATTCCGGCCCCTTTTCATCCGGCCTGTCCGACAGAGATATTTCTGTCAGGGCTTTACCTGACGGACATATTGAATTCGACGGGCGCACTTTTGGCAAAGAGATCATTTTCTCTGCCGCAGAACCCCAATCGTCTTTCACCATCCGCGATGTCATGATCGGGATAGGTTTTCACTGGCAGCAACATGAAAATCAGTCATTTCACGGAGACCTGTCTCTACGTTGGCGCGACGGGATGCTTCAGGCTGTGAATCTGGTGCCTCTTGAAACCTATCTGCGAAGCGTGGTTTCCTCCGAAATGAATGCCGCTGCGCCCGAGGAGTTTCTGAAGGCTCATGCGGTCATTTCCCGAAGCTGGGTCCTCGCCCAGATCGAACCTCCGCTGAAATTTCCTGAGGATGCGTGCCGGGAAACTCCTGAAGAAACCGTACGCTGGTATGATCATGAGGCACACACGGATTTCGATGTCTGTGCCGATGATCACTGTCAGCGCTATCAGGGATGTACGAAGGCTTCGACTCCACAGGTCGAATCGGCTCTGGAAGCGACCCGTGGTGAAGTCCTCGCGTTCGGTTACGATTTATGCGACGCCCGCTTCTCAAAATGTTGTGGCGGGAAAACGGAACTTTTTTCAACTTGTTGGCAACCCGTCGATCCCTTATATCTGCCTTCAATTGATGATCCATATTGCGGACGTGCGTCGAAAGAGGTACTTTCCACAGTCCTGAACAACTATGATCTTGTCACAGACGGCTATTATCGCTGGACAGTCACTTACACAGCGGAAGAACTGCGTCAGATAATAAAGGATCGGACCGGCATGGACTACGGTGATATTCTGGAAATTGTTCCTCTTCATCGCGGACCTTCCGGACGCATCGACCGGTTGAGGATCCAGGGGGCTCTGAAAGACCGGATAATAGGAAAAGAACTTGAGATACGACGGACATTGTCTCCCTCCCATCTCTACAGCTCTGCTTTCACCGTGGAGTCGGGAGCGCCTGACCTTGGCGGAGTCCCGCGATCATGGACTTTTTGCGGCTCGGGCTGGGGCCACGGAGTCGGACTGTGTCAGATCGGAGCGGCAGTCATGGCCGCGGAAGGACATGGCTATCGGGATATTCTGAATTTCTATTTCCCAGGGACTCGTTTGATAAAGCTTTACTGAGATGGCATCTGATAAATTTCGTTCCGGCTGGTGGTGGGTCCCGTCGCTCTATTTCGCGGAAGGCCTGCCATATATAGTTGTTATGGCCCTTGCGGGTATCATGTACACCCGCATGGATGTAAGTAACGCTGAAATGGCTTTCTATACTTCATGGCTCATGCTGCCATGGCTTGTAAAACCGTTATGGAGCCCTATCGTGGATGTCATTTCCACAAAACGCCGGTGGGTGATAGCAATGCAGTGGCTTTTGGCGCTGTCGCTTGCATCGGTTGCCTTCGCGTTGCCCGGAGCGGGATGGTTCAGGTTCTCCATGGCTTCCTTTTTCGCGATAGCCTTCCTGTCGGCTACACACGATATAGCCGCTGACGGATACTATATGCTCGGGCTTGACACTGATGGACAGTCGTTTTTCGTAGGGATAAGGACCACATTTTATCGGGCTGCGATTCTTTTCTGTCAGGGACCCGTGGTGATGGTAGCGGGTTATCTCGAGGAAAGCACGGGAAATATAACCTCGGCATGGACCTGGACTTTTTACGGTCTCTCTGCCCTGTTTCTTCTCTTCGCTCTGTATAATTCAGTGGCGATGCCGCGTGTGGAGCGCACGGGCAATCTCTCTCCCGGAGTCAGGGAAGTCGTCCGCGAGTTCGGGGAGTCCTTTGCTTCATTTTTCCGCAAGCGGCATATTCTCGCGGCGTTGGCTTTCATGATTCTATACAAACTTCCCGAAGCGCAGATCATAAAAATGATCAATCCGTTTCTGTTGCATCCTGAATCGCGTGGGGGGCTCGGCCTGACAACTGCCGAGGTCGGGGTCGTCTATGGGACTCTGGGGGTTGCGGGACTTCTTCTCGGAGGGATAGTCGGAGGTATCGTAGCGGCGAAAGGGGGCCTGAAACGGTGGTTGATGCCTATGGCGTGGAGCATGTCGCTGACCTGTCTGGCGTTCGTATATCTTGCATTTGCTAAAGACCACAGCATGGCCGTGGTGTCCGGTTGCGTGTTTGCCGAGCAGTTCGGCTATGGTTTCGGAGGCACGGCCTACATCCTCTATCTCATACATTTTTCCTGCGGTCGCTTCAAAACATCGCATTACGCTATATGCACCGGGTTCATGACCCTCGGGTCGATGCTCCCGGGAATGGCAGCCGGATGGATCGAGGAACAGCTTGGATATGGATTGTTTTTCCTATGGACTATGGTTTGCTGCATAGCTACCATACTTGTGTCTATGCGGGTGAAGCGTATAATATAGCAATAAGAGCCGGTTCGATAATAAATATTAACGTCAGGGTCGCATAGTGCGGAGCGATTTTTGGTCTGCGAGGAAGGAGTGTACTGGATGTACACGACTGACGAACAGGCTGAAAAGCGCCAGCGCTATACGATGCGGCAGTAATTTCCATTCAACCCAAAGGGGAAATGGTATTGGGCTGTGTTATATCTCAGTAACACAAATTATTGAGCCCATGAAAATAAAGTTTAAACGCAGACAGCGAAATCGAATCCGCAGGTTCCTGTCGGGCTTTCACGGAAAGGAGAGGACAGACCTCTACAGGGTATTCACAGCCATTGCATATCTTGTTTACACCGGCTGTCAGTGGAAAATGTTGCCCCGATACTATCCACCGCCCGGGACGGTTTATTATCATTTCCGCAAGTGGAGTGAATCCACGAATCTCGTATTTTTTCTGCGCAGACTGGTGGGGGACAGTCGCCGCAAGATGGGGTGACGGCTGCGTTGTCGAATGTGTGAAATCCAATTTCGGTACGGCTGAATTTCGCCCGCTTTCAGGCCGTTGGGTGGTGGAACGCACAAATTCATGGCTCGAAAATTATCGGCGGCTTTGCCGGAACTATGAGCGTTATCTGTCATCGGCCCGTGCAATGACTTATCTTGCCGCGATACTTTTCATGCTCCGGCTGTGCTGACTGACAGTCACATTATGCTCCATCTATTTTTTGACGGGACGGAAGTTACCTGCCCCCCCTGACGTTAATATTTATTATCGAACCGGCTCTAAAAAGGGCCGGCTTCTCCAAATGAAGAAACCAACCCGGCGAAGAGAGACAAGAATGAGCATCATTTTAACCGCTGAAGGAGGAAGATTGTTCTGTCATTCGGACTAATTGCTGAATAACGGGATTATGAGTTATTGGCCGGTTTTGTAAGAGGGTGCTGCTCAGTTCCATAAAAAATTAATTCGTTTTATTTCAATTACAAATTCTGTATATTGGAGAAAAAAGCGTATATTTGAGCAAATAAAAAATATAAACCGACATGCGAATAGGAACTCTGATCGTAGGAGCAGTCGCCGCCCTGCTACCTCTGACTTCTCTGGCGGCAGTGGTGACTCCTAATGATATCATTCCGCGACCTGCACAAGTAAGCGTTGTCAAGGGAGTCTTCAGATTGCCCTCTCAGGCAACGTATTTCATCAAAGGCGACGGATCGACGCTGGCTAACTATCTTTCGGATGAAAAGGAAAAGTTCACACCGGCGCAGAAAGCATCCAAAGCCGACTTATTGTTTGAGATAACCGGTGGAAAAGGAGAAAATTACACACTTGAGATTACACCGAAGCAGGTTAAGATAAAAGCCCCTACGGCGGCCGGCGCATTCTATGGACTTCAGACATTGCTTCAGATGGCGGAACTGCCCGGTTCCGACGGTATCGCTTGCGGCAAGGTAAGCGATGCGCCGCGTTTCCCTTATCGCGGAATGATGGTTGACGTTTCACGCCATTTCCGTTCCCCTGAATTCCTCAAGAAACAGATCGATGCCATGGCTAAGATGAAGCTGAACAGAATGCATCTTCATCTGACCGATGCCGCCGGATGGCGAATGGAAATAGACAAATATCCCCGATTGACCGAGTTCGCCGCATGGCGCCCTGAAGCCAAATGGCAGGATTGGGCCGACAACGGCGCGAAATATTGTGAATCGACGCGCCCCGGAGCCTACGGCGGTTTTTATACGAAACAGCAGATGCGTGATCTCGTGAAATATGCCGCTGACCGAAATATAACCATCATCCCGGAAATCGAGGTTCCCGGCCATAGCAAAGAGGTTACCTCGGCTTATCCCGAATTGTCGTGCAGCGGTAAGCCATACGTGGATGAGGATCTGTGTATCGGAAAGGAAAAGACTTTTGAATTTCTCGAGGATGTCCTCACTGAGGTTATGGATGTATTCCCCTCGGCCCACATACACATCGGCGGCGATGAAGCTTCCAAAAGAGGCTGGCGTGATTGCCCTGACTGCAAGGCACGTATGGAGAAAGAGGGCTTGAAGAATGTTGACGAACTTCAGAGCTATGCCATCCATCGTGTCGAGGAGTTTGTCAATTCCAAAGGACGCGACATAATTGGCTGGGACGAGATTCTTGAAGGCGGCCTTGCTCCTAACGCCACCGTCATGTCATGGCGCGGAACCGAAGGCGGCCTCAAGTCCATCGCTGCCGGTCACGATGTCATAATGACTCCCGGAGAATTCTGCTACATAGATTACTGTCAGGATGCTCCGTTCAAGGAGCCTATCTCGATTGGCGGTTATACGCCGTTGAAGAAAGTGTATTCCTACGAACCTCTCGACTCGAGCATCTCTGCCGACAAAGCCCATCATCTCCTCGGAGTCCAGGCCAATCTTTGGGCTGAATATATTCCGACCGACGAGCACGCTGAATACATGTACTACCCGCGTACTATGGCCATTGCCGAGATAGGATGGTCAACTCCAGAGAAGAATTATGACGACTTTCTGCGTCGCGCTCTTTCGCTGACCGAACGGCTCGATTCCCTCGGTTATAACGCGTTCGACCTCAAAAACGAATTCGGTGAACGAAAAGAGAGTCTTGCACCCGTGCGCCACAAGGCGATAGGGAAAAAAGTTACCTATAACAAGAAATGGGCCGATCCTTATCCCGGCACTCAGGAAGCCACTCTCGTCGATGGTGTCCGTGGTGGATGGACCTACGGTGGAAACAAACGCTGGCAAGGATTCTTCAGCGATTTCGATGTAGTCCTCGATATGGGCGAAGTGACGCCTCTGAATTCCATCGCTATCGACTTTATGCAGGCTCCCGGAGCTTGGGTGCATCTGCCGGAAAAAGTGGAATTCGAACTTTCCGACAATGGCGTTGACTTTACTCCCCTTGAAACCGTCTGGAGCGAAGTGGATCCTTATTATCCGAAAATATTGATGAAAGACTATGTCGTAACTCCGGCTCCCGATACAAAAGCACGCTATATCCGCATAAAGGCCAACCGCATCAAGCGACCCGACGGAAGCGCATGTCTGTTTACCGACGAGATAATAGTCAACTGAGAATGTCAATCACCGCAACGGTTAAAAATGAAATCCCAATAACTAACTGATATGAAAAAACATAATTTTTATGCCGGGCCTTCAATTCTAAGTCCCTACACCATTAAAAACACAGCCGACGCAATCATCAATTTTGCCGACACAGGTCTTTCCGTGCTCGAAGTATCTCACCGAAGCAAGGAATTTCAGGCAGTCATGGATGAAGCGGTTGCTCTCGTAAAAGAACTTCTCGAGATTCCCGAGGGGTATTCGGTCCTTTTCCTCGGAGGAGGGGCAAGCCTGCAGTTCTGCATGGTGCCCTTCAATCTTCTTGCTAAAAAAGCCGCATATCTCGAAACGGGAACATGGGCTACGAATGCCATAAAGGAGGCGCGTCTTTTTGGAGAGGTTGATGTTGTCGCTTCCTCACGCGATGCAAACTTCTCTTATATTCCTAAAGATTACGTCATCCCTGTTGACGCCGATTATTTCCATTTCACTTCCAACAATACAATCTACGGAACCGAAATGCGTTACGATCCGGAAAGTCCGGTGCGTCTCGTGGCCGATATGTCAAGTGACATCTTCTCCCGCCCCGTCGATGTATCCAAGTATGACATCATATATGCAGGCGCTCAAAAAAATCTCGCGCCTGCGGGCGTAACTCTTGTCATTGTACGTGATGACGCGCTCGGACATGTTGACAGAGCCATCCCGACAATGCTTGACTACCGCACTCATGTGAAAAAAGGCTCGATGTTCAACACGCCTCCCGTATTGCCTATATTCTCCGCACTCCAGACCCTCCGTTACTACAAGGAACTCGGTGGAATCCGCGCCATTGAAAAGATGGATGTTGCCAAAGCGACAAAACTTTATGAGGCGATAGATGGCAGCCGCATGTTCGAGGGCACTGTAACCGATCCTGCCGACCGTTCGATAATGAATGTCTGCTTTGTTATGAAAGCGGAATACAAAGATCTGGAAAAGAGCTTTATAGATTTCGCGTCGGAGCGTGGCATCGTCGGAATAAAAGGCCATCGTTCGGTCGGCGGCTTCCGTGCGTCGCTCTACAATGCACTCCCCATGGAAAGCGTGGATGTGCTTGTCAAGGCTATGAATGATTTCGAAGCAACCCATTAAACTGTAAGAATATGAAGGTACTTGTTGCTACCCAGAAGCCGTTTGCCCCTGTAGCTGTCGAGGGCATACGTGAGGTTCTCGATGGAAAAGGTCATGAGCTGGTTCTTCTTGAGAAATATACCGACAAGAAGCAGCTTCTCGATGCAGTGGCCGATGTGGCTGCTCTGATAGTTCGCTCCGACAAAGTCGATGCCGAGGTGCTTGACGCCGCCGAAAATCTGAAGATTGTTGTCAGGGCCGGAGCAGGATATGATAACATCGACTTGCAGGCCGCTACCGAACATGATGTATGCGTGGAAAACACTCCGGGCCAGAATTCAAATGCTGTAGCAGAACTGGTTTTCGGAATGACCGTCATGGCAGTACGCAATATGTATGACGGCACTTCCGGAAGCGAGTTGCGGGGCAAAACCCTCGGAATCCATGCTTTCGGTCAGGTTGGCCGTAACGTGGCCCGCATAGCCGGAGGTTTCGGCATGCAGGTGAGCGCTCTTGATCCTTATTGCCCTGATTCTGTAATGGAGGACGCCGGTGTAAGTCCCGTGCATGACATACGCGAGCTTTACAGCCGTAACAAATTCGTTTCGCTTCATATTCCCGCTACCCCGGAGACTACCCGTTCGGTTGGATATGATCTCATAACCCTCATGCCTAAAGGCGGAGTCCTGATAAATACGGCCCGTAAGGAGGTGATCGATGAAGACGGTTTGCAGAAAGCGCTCCGCGAACGTCCTGATCTGAAATATGTTGCGGATGTGAAACCTGACAATGCCGACGCATTGCTTGAGGAATTCCCCGGACGAGTGTTCTTTACACCAAAGAAAATGGGTGCTCAGACTGCGGAAGCCAACATCAACGCCGGTATTGCCGCAGCGCGCCAGATCGCTGAATTTTTTGAAACGGGCGCCGCTCCATTCCGTGTCAACAAATAACTCATGAATTGCGGCCGGCGATTGCCGTGCGCAGCTCATCAGGCTTAAAATATTTTGCAGCCACCCTCGAGATTGTCTCGGGGGTGAGTTGTGTTATGGCTTGAAGTTTTTCCTCGAAATAGCCGTCAGGTATGGATGCTGTCAGCTGAGAGATATGGTAGTCTATGATTGAAAATGGAGAGTCGAGTATTGCAGCCTGAGAGGAGAGCAACGACTGCCGCAGCCGGGTGAGTTCCGAGTCGGCCGGTGGTTGGGAAATCATTTTTAGAAGCTCTTTCTTCACTTCATTGCAGAGACGTTCCACATTCCTGCAGTCCGTGTCGGCCTGAATCTGGATATAGGCGCCTTCCTCGCTGCCCAGAAGAGAGGCTGATATGCCGTAAGTCAGTCCGAGCCGTTCCCTTATTTCAAGCATGAGCCGGCTGCCGAAATATCCTCCCAGTGCGCTTACGGCTATGTGGAGCGGTATGTAATCGGGATGGTTGCGCCCGACGGCAGGCAGAGTCATCACTATGGAACTCTGTTTCGCGTCTTTCTTTACGATTTTTTCAACCGTCCCTGCAGGGGCGGCATGAAAAGGAACTATGTTCGCTTTATAGGTGCTGTTGCCCTTCGGTATGTCGGAAAAAATTTCCGCCACTGATTCCTCGACCTCCCGGGTAATCATGCCTGAGAGGAATATTTTGCTGCTTTCCGGGTGTAAGTTCGCTGCAAATGCATCGGCAAGAGATTTCGAGGTTATTTCTCTTATTTCCTGTGGGGTATCTATGCGTGCTCCGGGGTGGCCTTTCCCTTTTATCAGGGCGTCGGAAGCGGCCATGGCCATGAAATCCACGTCGGTCAGGGCCACTTCTATGTTCCTGGCAAGAGACGCGCGCCTGACCTCAAGTGCTTTTTCAGGGAAAACCGGATTAAAGGCCATTTCCTTAAACACGGGAAGTGAGGAAGTCAATGTCGAATTGAGGGATCGCATAGCCAACGATAAATGATGGCCCGACGACGATATATTGAGCCACGAACCGTTGAAATCAAGCAGAGAGTTGATCTCTTCTCCCGAATATGAACGCGTCCCCTCCCGCCGCATGACGGCATTAAGCGCCGAATATCCCGGCGACGGGAACTCGCAGTCTCCGCCAGGCTGGACAAGCGTCATGTAATTGACCGGCTCGTCGCAGCGGTCGTAGATTATTATCTCTATTCCGGAAGGGAGAAGACGTCGTCTGACCGCAGGCAGTGTGAAGACTGTCATTAGTGAGACTGCAGGCGCTGTGGCTCTAAATTTGTCTTGTGGCTTCATATAGTTTTTCCAGATCGGACGGTGTGTCGATGCTTATTGTCTTGTTATCTGTAATTACGATCTTTATTCTGTAGCCGGCTGCAAGCCATCTGAGCTGTTCTAGGCGTTCCGCCTTTTCGAGTTCGGCTTCGGGCAGAGTGACGATCTCGTTAAGGACCTCGCGTCGGAAAGCGTAGGTCCCCGTGTGGAGATAGAATGGCGGTAAATGGATAGGTCGCTTCAGAGATGCGGGACTCACGTGAGGCAATACGGCGCGGCTGAAATATAGAGCGTTATTTCTGCAGTCCATGACCACTTTGGGATTATCGGGCGAGATCAGAGTGTCGATTCCTTCCTCCGGCTCGAAACGTCGGGCGAGTGTCGTGATTCCGGCATCCGATTCCCGGAGAGCGTCCGCCAGTCGGCGGATATCTTCCGGGGCTATCATAGGCTCGTCACCCTGAATATTTATGATAAAGTCGGGCCTTCTGTCAACCTGTTTCAGAGCGGCGGCGCAACGGGCGGTGCCGTTCGCAATCTCTCCCGACGTCATGACTGCCGTCCCTCCGGAGCTCTCCACTACGTCCGCTATTCGCCGGTCGTCAGTGGCAACATAAACATTTTCAAGCCCCAACGCCTCAGCCGCCCTGTCGAAGACACGACACACCATCGGGCGTCCGTCTATCTTGGCCAACGGTTTACCCGGAAACCGGCTCGAGGCGTATCTTGCCGGAATGATTCCGATTGTATCAGATCCCATAATCCTAAATCTCTTCTATGTGATGCAAAGTTACAAAATTAATCCTCCCGAACCAATTCCTCGCTCTGAGGGTTTGCAGCGGTTGAAAAAAAGTGAAAAATTTGCAGAGCCATCTGAAAAACACTAATTTTGTGTTTCAATTATTTATTGAACTTCACATGAATATCTGCAAGTCTTTGATAATAGCTTTAGCGGCTGTTTTTGCCGCGCCGTCAATGCTGGCCGCTGTCGATGCCGACGCTCTGGCCGCGTCAGCCGATCGGGAGCCTAAGAATGCTGCCCTGAATCTGAAAGCCGGAAAAGCTCTTTTTGAAAACGGCGATTACATAAAGTCAAAAAAATATCTCGAACGGGGTGGAAACGAAGCTCTGCCCTGGTTGGGGAAAATTGATTTTATCCAATACAGATTTAACGAGGCTGAGGAACGGGCACAGAAATATATCGATTCCAAGCACGATGAAAAGTCTCCGTCGCATGTGGCCGCAGAGCAGTTGATCGAGCGTGTGGAACTGGCCCGAACCATGCTTGACCGTGTGGAAAAAGTCATTGTGATAGATTCGATCGTTGTCGGCAAGAAAGATTTCTTCAAGGCCTACAGGATTTCTCAGCCAACCGGACGTATTACCGACAGCTCCGTCTTGCCTGAAAATTCCAAGTCGGCGAATCCCACTACGGTCTATGTCACTGAAAGCGGCGACCGTATGCTCTGGGGCACTCCTGACGCAGCCGGCAATGTAAACATAGTCGAGTCTTCCCATCTTGCCGACGGCTCATGGGAGAGCCCTCATGCCGTCAGCGACAATCTGCAGTTGGGATCAAACGCCAATTTCCCTTTTCTTCTGTCGGACGGCATGACCCTATATTATGCGAGCGACGGCGAAGGATCGCTTGGAGGATATGACATATATGTTACCCGCAATGACGGTGACCGTTATCTGAATCCTCAGAATATAGGCATGCCCTATAACTCGCCGCTCGACGACTATCTTCTCGCTATCGATGATGCCACCGGTGTGGGATGGTGGGCGACGGACCGCAACATGATTCCTGATTCTCTGACGATTTATCTCTTTGTTCCGCAGGAACTCCGGGACAATTACCCCGTTGACGGAACGCCTGACCTCGTTGACCGTGCGAGAATCACCTCCATGCGTGCCACTCACCGCGAAGGACAGGATTATTCCCGCTATCTGGATGTCGTCAGGAATCTCGCTCCATCCGGCACATCGGGTAAGACCGGGACTGAAACATTCGCTTTCTCGCTTCCCGACGGGCGCGTCGTCACTTCACTCAGCCAGTTCACTGAACCCCATGCCGCCGACCTGATGCGTGACTATCTCGAGGCTAAAAGGGAGTTCGATGCCAGAAACGACGCTCTGATGAAACTTCGCGAGGCTTACGGAAAAGGTGATAGATCATTGGCCGGTGAAATAAAATCGGAAGAAAACCAGCTCGAACAGTTCCGCGGTCGCCTCCGTTCTATGGCCAATGGCGTAGTGAAAGCCGAAACCGGTAACTGATATTAAAAAACCATATACATTTCTTGATGACAGCTTTTCTTATCTCTCTTGCAATCCTCGTCGGTGGATATTTCATCTATGGCATGTTCGTTGACCGCATCCTTGCCACAGACCGAAACCGGCCTATGCCGGCTGTGACGATGCGTGATGACATCGACTATAAACCTCTTGCTCCCTGGCGCGTTTTCCTTATCCAGTTTCTGAATATCGCCGGCCTTGGCCCGATATTCGGAGCCATAATGGGTATAATGTTCGGACCGGCTGCTTTCCTCTGGATTTCGCTCGGAACCATTTTTGCAGGTGGTGTCCATGATTTCTGCGCAGGCGTTATATCCATCAGGATGGGAGGCAAGTCTTTGCCCGAAATAGTGGGAAGCCAGCTCGGCAAGCCTGTCATGCAGTTCAGCCGCGTCTTCTGTGTTGTGCTCCTGATGCTTGTCGCTGCCGTGTTCGTCATTACTCCCGCCGGGTTGCTGACATCAATGTCGCCTGAATCGCTCGACACGACATTCTGGATAATCGTCATTTTCGCATATTATGTTCTTGCCACTCTGTTGCCGATCGACAAGCTTATAGGCAATATTTATCCTCTCTTCGGCTTCGCTCTGCTGTTCATGGCGGCCGGAATCTTATTTGTGCTTCTTTTCGGAGATGTCACCATCCCGGTCAATTTCACTTCGGGATTTGCCAGTCACAATCCTCAGGGTCTGCCCGTTTTCCCGATGATGTTTGTGAGCATAGCCTGTGGTGCGATCTCCGGTTTTCATGCTACTCAATCGCCTATGATGGCCCGTTGTATGACAAACGAACGCTATGCACGTCCCATTTTCTACGGGGCCATGGTTGCTGAGGGTATCGTGGCGTTGATATGGGCTGCAGCGGCCGTCGCCTTTACCGGCGGATACGAGCAACTGAGTGCTTATATGGCTGCCGAAGGACATTCGGCCGGATCGCTTGTCCATGACGTGTCGTTTGGCTGGCTCGGAAAATTTGGCGGCGTTCTTGCCGTGTTAGGTGTTGTGGCTGCTCCGATAACTACGGGTGACACAGCTTTGCGCAGCGCCCGCCTTTCTGTAGCCGACATGATCGGGGTCGAGCAGGGTAAGCTTTGGAAGCGTCTTGCGGTCGCTGTTCCTATTTTTGTCATCACGGCTCTGATAATGATGATGGATTTCAATGTCCTCTGGAGATATTTTGCATGGTGCAATCAGTCGCTCTCTGTGTTCACCCTATGGGCTGTCACCGTATATCTCGCCAGAAAGTCCAAGCCCTATATCATCACGCTGATCCCCGCATGTTTCATGACTGTGGTTACTGTCAGCTATCTTCTTGCAGCTCCGCGGCCCGAAGGTTTCGGTCTGGGACAGGAAATAGCTATAGGTGCAGGTGTTGTCATCGCCTGCATGCTGACATCCCTCTTCATATATTCGCGCAAATCGTTCACTCCGATCAACGAACCTGCCATTCAGAATGATTGATTTCAAGTCGATAATTTCTCGCACTGACAGGTATAATTTCCACTCCCACACCCAGTTCTGTGACGGACGCTTCCCCATGTCCGATTTCGCTGAAGCTGCTGTGGCGGCCGGATTCAGGCATTATGGTTTTTCTCCTCATTCGCCTGTGCCCATTGATTCGCCCTGCAATATGGCTCGTGATCTCGTGCCTGAATATTTTGCGGAAGTCGAAAGGCTCCGGGCCATTTACGGTCAGAAGATAAATTTCTACTGCTCTATGGAAATCGACTACCTCGGACCGGACTGGGGCCCTTCTCATCCATACTTCAGGGATCTTCCTCTCGACTACAGAATCGGGTCGGTTCATTTCATCCCCGACAAAACAGGACGCATGATAGACGTTGACGGCAGCCCTGACGGTTTCCGGCGCAAGATGGAAGAATCCTTCGGAGGAGACATACGTTATGTGGTCGATAAATTCTATGACCGTTCGATAGAGATGGTCATAGCCGGCGGCTTCGACATCATAGGCCATTTCGATAAGATAGGTTACAATGCCTCGGTCTATTCACCCGGCATAGAGAAAGAAGCGTGGTATGACCGCAGAGTCAGCGAACTCGTCGATGCCATACTTGATTCCGGTGTCGTGGTGGAGATCAACACCAAGTCGAGGGAAACTAACGGACGTTTTTTTCCTGCCGAGCGTTATTGGCGCAGGCTCCTTGATAATGACGTGACAATAGTGGTGAACAGCGATGCTCATTATCCGGCGCTTATAGATGCGTCAAGAGGCGAAGCGTTGTCCAGGTTGCAGGCATTATCATAAAGCATAAATAAAACGGAAGCGCAGGCACCCGTTCGGAGGCCTGCGCTTCTGTTAGTTCATGGATTTTCATTCAATGGCCTTGTCATTTTTGACATAGCCTGAGATGGCTTTCCAGCAAAGTACGGCTATGACGGCGCCGATAACGGGACCTACGACCATTATCCAGAAATCAGGCCAAGCTTCGGGACTCCACAGAGCCGGACCGAAACTGCGCGCCGGATTCACGGAGCAATTATCAACCGGAATTCCTACGATGTTGACGAGTCCGAGTGCCAGACCGATGGCAAGACCGGCGAATTTGCCGAAACCTTTGGCCGGATCGGTTGCGCCGAGAACAATAATGACGAAGAAGAAAGTGAAGAGACACTCCATCATGAGCGCCATGCCGGCATTGGCGCCGGGCTGGATGACATTTGTGGCGAGAGATGCGGCGCCTGTGGTTCCTCCGAATTCAAATCCCGGGGAAATGTTGACGAACCAATAGAGGAATCCCGCTCCGATTGCCGCGCCGATAAGTTGGGAAACCACATATCCGCAACACTCTCCGAATGACATGCGTCCGTCAAGCCACATAGCGATAGAAACGGCCGGATTAACATGACAACCGGAAATATTGCCGATACAATAGACCAGACACTGCAAAACGAGGCCGAAACAAAGACCAATTCCGAGCACTCCGATTTTCGGCCCGGCCAGAACCGCGCTACCGCAAGCTAACAGAACCAGAAACATGGTTCCGATACCCTCTGCCAGATACTTTTTCATAATAATATAGTGTTTAGTTATAAATATATGTTTATAATAAAAGACGAATAAGGCTTAAAATTTGTTCAATGACATATTTAGTTATTTATTTTTGCTAATTTTGCAGGTTGCTATGACTCGCTATCTGAAATGGCCATATAAGGTGTTGCGCTCATGTCTCATGATTGTCGTGGTGCTTGCTTTTTTGCTTCCGGCATCGCTCTATGTCGCGTTGTCATTGCCGGCTGTCCAGAGAATCATAGCGGAGAAAGCGGAAAAAGAGCTGACATCACTCCTGACCGTGGATGTCTCCATAGATGATCTTTCGATCGTCCCCTTCAACCGTCTCGCTCTCAAAGGAGTGATGGTGAAAGATAAGGAAGGAGAGCCGGCCGTCAGAATCAACCGTCTGGCAGCCGGAATCAGTTTGCCCGACTACCTGTTCCGTGGAAATATCGTTATCACCTATGTCGAGCTCTCGGGAATGGAGGCGCGCGTCTATCGGGCTGATCCTGACTCTCCCGTCAATATCCAGCCTATCATAGATGCACTCAAGCCTAAAGACAAGACAAAGCCCCCGACTCAGTTTGACCTGAAGATAAAAACGGCAGTCATCAGAAATTCATCCGTGACCTACGATGTCTTGTCGGTCCCTGACGATACCACTCGCTTCAATCCCTCACACATCCGGGTGAGCAACCTCTGGGCCGATATTGTTCTGCCGCGCATCAAGAACGACGATTTCACCATCGATCTCCGACGGTTCTCTCTGCGCGAGCGAAGCGGAGTCAAGGTCACGGATATGAAAGGGCTCTTTCACATAACGTCACATGGTCTGACCGCGAAAGGGCTGACTCTTGACCTGTCGGCAACCCATCTTGCTTTCGGAGACATTGACATCAGCTATGACAGCTACGATGAGCTTAAAAAACTCTGGAGTGACCGTCCGGTCGATATAGATCTGCTGGACGGAAGCTATTTCGGCTCGACTGATCTGGTTCCGTTTGTCCCTCAGTTGCGAGGCGTAGATCTTACATTTTATACTGAACTGCATGCTGCTGCGACGAAAAAGGATATCTCCATCGAACGGCTTGATTTGCGCACTTCCTACGGCGCTGAAGTGGCATTGACCGGCAGAGTCCTGAATCCGACGGTCCCTGACGAAATGGATCTTGACATCCCCGAACTTATAGTAAAGGCTGATGCCCCGAGAACACTCGATCTGATAGCTCGTTTTGTTTCACTTCCGCATAATGTCAGCGCCATGATAGCCAATCTCGGTTCCACTGAGTTGCGTGCGGATTTACGGGGAACGTTGAAAAAAGGTACAATCGACGGTTTTATAGCGGCTCTTCCCGGAAGAATCGACCTGAAATCGGATTATAGTCTCGGCAAAACTCCCTCAATAGCCGGAAACGTGAAATTTGACGGTTTCAGCGGCAGCTCTCTGATGAAGGGACTTGAAGAGCCCCTCGGCGATCTGGGCAATCTGTCGGCCGAGATGGATTATGATCTTACATTTAATGGAAAGATTCCTCAAGGTAAATTTAAGGCCGATGTTTCAGACATCGTTTATCGTGATCATCATTTTACCGATATCACCGCTAAGGCGGAGTCCCGTGGAAACAATTATTCGGGAAGCATCGCTGTGGATAACCCCGGAGTTTATCTTGATCTCGATGCCATAGCCACAATAGATGGTCCGCAGAAACATGTTTATCTCAATCTCGCCGCACGCGATGTCGAGCCCGCTCTGTTCAACATTGATCCTGCGCACCCCGAGCGCCGTTTCTCGGTTTATTGCATCGGTGAGTTCCGGGGTCCCGACATAGACAATATGGAAGGTGAACTCGATATAGATGATCTTTCCTACGGAAAGGCGGGAGAAGCGGTCTATCTTCAGGATTTTGATTTTGTGCTTGCCAATGACAATGGCTTCAAAACCCTGAAACTGAATTCCGATGTGATCGACGGCAATATCGAGGGTAACTACAGGCTTTCGGCTCTACCACGCATTTTCCGCAATCTGGTTTCTGGCGTCTTGCCCGCTCTGACTTCCAGAAACAACAGATCGTCAGGCTCTATCATGGATTCGGATACCGATATGCTCTCTTATGAATTCACGATAAAGGATACATCCCCGCTGGAACCTCTCGTCTCGCTTCCCGTTAAAGTAATATATCCTGTGAAGATCGACGGCGGACTCGACGCCTCCCGTCGCAAGATGAACCTCAGGCTCGACGCACCCTATCTCCAGCAAGGCAACAAACTCATCGAGAACACAACGGTGAGTGCGACGGTCCGTGGTGCAAGTGAAGTTGATTCTCTCCCACGCGCCGATCTTTCTCTTTCAACCATGTTGCCCACTAAAAACGGCCCGCTGACACTTCTGACTTCTGCCTTTGCTTCGGACAATCATCTTGATACCCGCGTGGAATGGAAAATCACCCGAAACAGGGACTATTCGGGCGATCTTAGTCTTTCCGCCTTGTTTGACCGCAACGAGGACCAAAGCCTTTCAACTCGACTTGACATCAATCCGGGAAAACTCGTCTTCAATGACACAGTCTGGACCGTTGAGCCCTCCGTGATCGATTTCAATGGTAAGCGCGCCGAGATCCACGATTTCAGAGTGGGCCGCGACCGTCAGTTCGTCAGCATTGAGGGGACGGCGTCGGATAATCCCTCAGATACCATCACGCTGACCCTCGAGGATGTCAATCTTGATTACGTGTTCGAGACTCTCGATATTTCCACCGCTATGTTCGGCGGAAAAGCAACGGGAAAATTCTATGCGACGGATCTGTTCTCAAAACATCCTAAAGCATTCACCGACGGTTTGAGAGTCAGAAATCTGACATATAACCATTCGCTTATGGGCGATGCGTTCATCAAATCATCCTGGAACCCTGACTCCAGAGCCGTTATGCTCGATGCTGACATAAAGCAGCCCGACGAACGCCACTCCTATATACGCGGAAATATAAAACCGATGGCCGATTCTCTTGATCTGGCCTTCGATGCCGATCATATCTCCATTGGATTCCTGCTGCCGTTCATGTCGGCGTTTGCCACGGATATAAGCGGCTATGCGTCGGGTCACGCAAGGCTCTACGGTAGCTTCAAGCTTATAGACATGGTAGGGGATGTCTATGGAGAGGATGTCAAGCTTACTCTCGGCTTCACCAATACCTCATATACCACCACCGACTCGGTAAAATTCCGGCCGGGACGAATCGACATACCCGGAATAACGATCCGCGACATGTACGGAAACACGGCCAAGGTTGACGGTTGGGTAACTCACGAATGTTTCAAATCACCCCGATTTGATTTCCGGGTGCGTGACGCACGCAAGCTTCTCGTTTATGATGTCAAGGAATCGCCCGAAACCCGTTGGTTCGGCCATATTCTCGGCTCGGGATCGGCTTCGATCAAAGGGGTTCCCGGGCTGGTGGATATATCGGCCAACATCACAACCGACGCAGGTTCCACTTTCACATTCGTTCTCTCGGATGAACTTGACGCGCAGGATTACAAGTTCATAACGTTCCGCGACCGCGACCGTGCACGAAAAGATTCCATAGCGCGCCTTAACGCGCCCCCCGAGATTGTAACGCAGCTCAAACAGCGCATGGCGGCGCAAAATCCCGAGTCGCCTCCGAGTATCTACAAGATCGACATAACGGCCGATGTCACTCCCCAGGCGCAGGTAACGCTGGTGATGGACCCCGTGGGCGGTGACAGAATCAGGGCCTACGGTTCCGGAAACATGCGTATGGCCTACGATTCCGCCAACGAGGATCTGCGGCTGAACGGCACTTACACCGTTGAACGTGGAAAATACAATTTCACGCTGCAGGATATAATAATAAAGGATTTCACCATAAAGGACGGCAGTTCGATTAAATTCAACGGCGATCCCTACGCTGCGCAGCTTGATCTGGCAGCGACCTACAGTGTGAATGCGAACCTTTCTGACCTTGACGAGTCGTTCCTCGCCGACAAGGATCTGAACAGGACGAATGTTCCGGTAAATGCCGTGTTGCTCGTGACAGGCGACATGCGCAGTCCCGACATAAATTTCGATCTCGAATTCCCCACGCTGACACAGGACGTCTATCGTAAAGTCCGCTCGATTGTCAACACTGAGGATATGATGAACCGCCAGATAATTTATCTGTTGGCTCTTAACAGGTTCTATACTCCCGATTACATGTCGGCGACAAAAGGCAATGAATTCGTTTCGGTGGCTTCTTCCACAATTTCCTCCCAGCTCTCCAACATGTTGGGCCAGCTCTCGGAAAACTGGACTCTCGCTCCTAATTTCCGATCTGACAGGGGTGATTTCTCTGATGTTGAGGTTGAAGTGGCCCTCTCGAGCCATCTGTTGAATAACCGCCTGATATTCAACGGTAACCTTGGCTACAGAGATAAGGCACTGAACAATAATTCATTTATTGGCGATTTCGATCTCGAATATCTTCTGAACCGTCGCGGAACGATAAGGCTGAAAGCCTATAACCGGTATAACGACCAGAACTACTATGTCAAATCGGCCCTGACCACGCAGGGTGTCGGCATTATGTTCAAACGCGATTTCGACAATATATTCTCTTTCCTTCGTCCGTTGAAAAAGCAAGTCTCGCAACCCGACTCTGTCAGCAAACAGGGCGGGAAAGGAAACAAGGCGGATTCGGTTGTCGCACTTCCGGCCGATACCGGAAAGCGGACTCAGCCTGCTGACAATGATTTTCTTATAATTAAAAAACGAGGCGACTGAAAGCCTCTGAGGATATATGGGTGTGAAAAGAGAAGAATCCTTCCATAGGCCTGAAAAGATGGAATGGCCCCGGCTTATATGTGACAAACGTTTCGGTCTTGAGGAATATCACGATTCCAAGCGAGGTATCAGAAGCGATTTCCTTCGCGACTATGACCGTCTGGTCTTTTCATCGCCTTTCCGACGTCTGCAGAACAAGACTCAGGTATTTCCGTTGCCTGGAAGTATTTTCGTCCATAACCGGTTGACGCACAGTCTTGAAGTCGCTTCGGTGGGACGTTCTCTGGCATCGGAGGTCGGTCTGCGCCTTAGCGCGAAATATGCCGGTGAACCGTGGGTCGAGGTCTTCTATGCGCTCGGCGAGATAGTCTCGGCCGGATGTCTTGCACATGATCTTGGCAATCCGCCTTTTGGCCATTCCGGAGAAAAAGCGATCGCGACTTTTTTCAGTGAAGGCCCCGGGACTGTATTACGTAACGAACTAACGGCTGCCCAGTGGGCCGATCTGACCCATTTCGAAGGGAATGCCAATACGTTCAGGCTTCTGACCCATCGGTTTAACGGGCGGCGTCCGGGAGGTTTTGCAATGACATATTCCATGCTCGCTTCCATCGTGAAGTATCCCCATGAATCTTTGCTTGCCGAGGCCGATCATCCGAAATTCGGTTTCTTTTCCTCGGAGAAAGAAAGCTTTGTCAAAGTCGCCTCGGAACTCGGAATGTTGCCTCAGCCCGGTCCTGACGGTGAAGTTCGCTATGCACGCCATCCGCTTGTCTATCTTGTCGAGGCGGCCGACGATATATGTTATGAGGTAATGGACATAGAAGATGCCCATAAACTCGGGCTTCTTGCCACATCGGAAGTCATCGACCGATTCTTTGCTTTTTTCTCCGAAGAGAGGAGACAGCGTATGCGTGAGGTGATGAAAAATGTATCTGATCCCAATGAGCGTATCTCATATCTTCGTTCGGGAGTCATCGGGCGTCTTGTCGAAGTAGCCTCCGACGCGTTTGTAGAGAATGAAGAAAAGATTTTGACCGGAACGCTTGAAGGTTCTCTGATCGATCATATCCCGCAGAGAGAAAGGGATGCATACGCCGGATGCAATGACCTTTCATGGGAAAAGATATATCGCTCGTCGGATGTCGTGGACATAGATCTTGCCGGAACGAGTATCATTGCTTTCCTTATGGAAAAACTCATACATGCGGTCAGGAATCCCGAGATGAATTATTCCCGGCTGCTTTTGTCGAAAGTGCCTCAGCAATATGAAATCGACCACCCGACGACCTATGGGAAAATACAGGCTGTCATAGACCATGTTTCCGGCATGACCGATGTATATGCTCTTGACCTCTACAGAAAGCTCAATGGAATGAGCTTGAAAATCAACAATTGAAACGATAATAATGGATAATCTTCCTTCTGATCCCGCCATACTGCTCAGTTTTCTTAACATGAAACTGCGCGACGAATTCGATTCTCCCGAGGCTCTTGTGAAAGGTCTCGACCTGGATGAGGACGAGTTTAAAGAATATATTACCCGACGCGGTATATCTTTTTTCGCGCCGGGTAACAGATTTGTTCTTGATTAGGATCTGACTGTTCTACAGTCGTTAAATCAGTCTGATCTGGAGTCCGTTGACCGTCAGTTGAGCGGCTTGGACGGATAGAGGCGTTCCCACCATGAGGGATCGTCCTGGAGATACTTCGCAAACCATGCGAAAATCGTTTCCTGCCATTGCATTCGTTTGTTATAGTCGAAAACCTGATGGTTGGCGTCCTTGACGGCCACGAATGCCGTGGGGCGGTTCAGGCGTTTCAGGGCAGTGAACATCTGCACGCTTTCGCTGAACGGCACGTTCGTGTCGGCGTCACCGTGGAGAAAGAGGAGGGGAGTGTGAATCTTGTCAGCGTTATAGAAGGGACTGCGCTTCACATAGAGGTCCTGTTGGCTCCAGGGATAGCTGTTGGCCATGCTGACTTCGCTGTAGGAGTAACCCCAGTAACCGTTGCCCCAGTAGCTTGAATGGTCGCTGATACCGGCGTGGGAAACTGCCGCGGCGAAGATGTCGGTCTTGGTCTGGAGATATTGGGTCATGAATCCGCCGTAGGAAGCGCCGATACATCCGATCTTCTTCGAGTTGACCCAAGGGTGTTCAGCCGAGAATCCCTTGACTGCTTCGATAATGTCGTCGGCTACCCCTTCGCCTGCAGTGTTGACGTGTCTTGACGCGAACTCCTGTCCGAAACCGGCGGCTCCGCTCGGATTGATCACGAGAACCACATAACCGTTGGCCGCATATACCTGATGTGGATAACGGCTTTCAAGCGTGCGGGTCGTCGGCGTGCATCCTCCATAGTAGTTGACGATCATCGGGTAGCTTTTCGAAGCGTCGAAGTCGGGCGGAAGCACGTAATAACAGGAGATTGAATCGCCTCTGCTGTTCTGGAATTTCCAGCCGTTTACTTCTCCCAGCTTGATTCCGTCAAGGCGCTTTGCGCTGAGATCCTCAACGAGGTTGTGGCGGTTGGTCTTGCGGGTGTCGAAGGAATAGATGCGGTCTGAATTCGATGCGCCCTGACCGAAATAGACTCCTACAGGTGCGTTGCGCGCCAGAGCGAAGTACATCACGTTCTCTTCGCGTGAATTGAGGTTCTCTATCTTTCCTGTAGAGGGATTGACGCGGTATAGATCAGACCGGTCGCCGTTGGACGCTTTTAAATATATCATGTTGTCCGCCGGATTCCATAACATCGATTCTACTGACGGGTTGAAATCGCGTGTAAGCGGAGTCACTTTGCGGCTCGCGAGGTCCATGACATATAGCTGGTAGTCATACATGCTCGGGGTCCTTCCTTCGGGAAGGTTTTTACCTACGCCCTTGAAAGCTTCCGGCGAACCTGTGATGGCTATCTGGGTACCGTCGGGCGAGAAACGTATTCCTCCCGTGAAGCCCTCGTTCTCGAAAATGGTGTCGGCTTTGTTGGTGGCGACATCTACGACGTAGAGGGACACAAGCTCGGCCGGACGCTGATCGACATGGTTCTCATGCACGCTGAGCAGTATCTTGCTGCCATCGCCGGAAATGTCCTGGACGTATGATCTGCGGTTGCCGAAAGTGACAGGGGAGGTGATGCCCGTGGCGAGATCATGCTTCATTATTTTTCCGCGCTGACGCCAGCCGGGCTGTCTGTCTTCGGGATGAAGGATTTCATACAGGTCGCGTGATTTTTCAAACGGCACTTCCTGCTGCTGGGTGTAGAGAATGTAATCTGAGTTGGGGGAGAGGATGAAGCTGGCTGAAGGAAGATTCTCGGCTACGACTTTTTCAGTGCCGTCAGCGGGATTCACTGTCAGAAGACGAATGTTGCGTCCCGACTGCTCTGTCTTGAAAAGAAGATCGCTTTTAGGCATCCATGATAGATAGCCGGGATAAGTGGCTATCTGGCGTCCGGTGGCAAGTTCGCTCACCTTTGACATGTAGGTCTGACTGCCTCCTTCGTGAGTGTCCCTGTATGATGTGATCAGATATTTTCCGGAAGGGGAGGGGATTACGGCGCCTACGCGTCGGCCGCTCATGACGTCGCGTAGCGTGTACAGGCGTCCGTCAGTAATGTCGGTCTTCAGGTTCCCGGTGTTGGCTCCTTCTATCTCTATTTTCACCGGCTGAACCTTGTCATTGCCGAAGGTGAGGCATTTTACGATAACATCGTGGGTGGCGGGAGTGAGGACAAGTTTGTTTCCCTGAAGCTTATTTCCGTCAACATATACCGCGTAGTTTTTCAGACTGTCGATTTTTATGGAGCCTTCGAAGTAACGGTTGTTGTCGATGCGGAAATTCAGGAAATGAATGGCATTCCCTTCCGAAGCGGGAATCACCGGGCTTTCTAACAGGCGCCCCTGCCCCGTCTTGGGTAAGGTTACGGGCAGATCGAGAATCGATGACACGTTGAATTTTTTTGAGCAGGCATCGATACTGTCTGTTATAATTGGGCTATTGATCGGAAACGGACCGCTGTAACGCAGGCCTGTGACATCTATTTTGTCGGCTGATATATCCGACGAGATGATGGCTGAAGCCAGCAAAAGTGATAATGATAGCTTGTTCATGATAAAATGTAGTTGTTTTGCAAGGGGAAAAGATACCTTCTGCGGTATCTCGTGTGGTTAACGTAAGGTATATATCCAGACATTCGGATTGGCAGCTGAAAAATCAGGATCCGCTGTGCGGAATGCCACCATTTCGTCGAAATCATTGCCTGAGGCGGCAAAAACGCGGTAACGTCCGTCGCTCGGAAGTATCTGGAGGGGATATTTTGACGTTGAATGTAGTCTCACATATTTTTGTGCTTCTTTCAGATAGTTCGACGATGCGACAATTACATAATAGCGGTCAGGTCTGGGTGCCACTTCCGCTGTGGCCTCTGCCGGATCCGGACGGAACAGCCGTATTTCTCTGTCGGCATACTGCGCTTCATCTTTCTGGAGGGAAGGAGATTCCGTTCTGACAACAGGCTGAAGCGATGCGAAATCCATATCTTTAGGCGATATCGGAGTCAGCATCGTCAGACAGACACCGACAAGCACAGCCGCAGAAGCCGCATATTTGAGAGCGGTCATGGAGACGCTGCGATGCCGCTTCACTGGCAGAGGCAGAATTTCGGCATCGGGTATGGAGATTTCTTCGGCAACCGGCTCCTCGAGTTCTACCACGGGAGTCAGCTTCAGGCGGGAGAATCCGCTGAAAGGGAGCGTGACTATGGCGTCGGATTTCTCCGGAGTAAATTCGATTGCACCGTGGGATGCGAGTGTCAGTTCTCCGATGCGGGGCATAGCGAGCTTCCCTTCATGGCGCAGACGGCGGAGAATCAGCTCCACTTCCTGTTCCACAGCTATTCTGGCACAATCGTAGCTGATTCCTTCACGGCGCGTGATCGAACCGGTTAGCATTCCGTCATCGTGAACCAGACTGCTGTTGAAACTGAGTTCGCGCGACGGCGGGTACATGACGTAGCCGTCATCGCTCAGACGGGCAGGGAGATACCGGGAAACGAAAGCTCCCAATCCGGGAATGACCACGCAGTCCTGAGTGAGAATGAGAAACTGGATATGTTTTAGAATCGAAATCACGGTTACAAATTTACGCAACTTTTTTTAATAGTTCAAAATAAAATTTCATAAACAGTCTGCAAAATGCTTTTGTTTCCAGACTTAAAATTTCTGAGGTTCTACGTTCAGAAAAGTGAGGCAAGATCTCCCGACGGGATAACGCTTATGACCGACAGGCCGTCGGGAGTATAGTTTGGCGCCGGAAGTTTCAGCAGTTCACCCAGAAGATGGTCTCGTTCGGCTGCCGTCAGTTTGCGGTTGCCGTTTATGGCCGCGCTTCTTGCCATGGACAGGGCGATGATATGTCTCGGTGATTCTTCTTGACTTTCCGGCTTTTCATTGAGCATGTCATCTATTATACGCACAAGGGCTTCCTGAGGTTTAACGCCGTTCAGTATTGAAGGCTGCGAAGTGATGCTCCAGGTATTGTCCCCGAGAAATGACAACTCGAATCCGCACTCTTCGAGCCTTTCCGCATAGTCGGTCAGCAATGCGCTCTGAGAAGCAGTCATTCTGACAGCCTCGGGAAACATTATTCTCTGCGAGTGAGCTTCACCCTCGCCGAGCTGCCGCAGGAATTGTTCGTAAAGGACTTTCACATGTGCACGGTGCTGGTCTATGACCATTACGCCCGACGCTGTAGGCGCAAGTATATATTTGTTGTTGACCTGTATCGTGGAGGCTTCGTCGATAAGCGCGTTTCCGCTTTCACTTTCATCATCGATGAGTTTCGCTTCAACGCTTTTTATTTCTGATTCAAACTGACCGCCAACAGGCTCCGGTGAGCCTGTTTCTGACATCCCCATGAATCCTTCATAAAGCTGTTCCCAGTCCGAGGTAACTCCTGTGCTTCGCAGGGAATTGCCCGAAGATGATCGGGAAATCGAGGACGCTTGTACCGGGTTCTGCCTGAAAGGATTATAGCTCGGATCGAAATCCACCGAGTGTCCGGCATTGGCATTAGGCTGGAACACGGGAATTTCAGGTGCGTCCGTCGATTCGAAATCAATTCCGGGACCCGCGTTGAACCGGCCGAGCGACTCCCTGACTGCCGCGGTCAGAATCTGCCATATCGCCGCTTCGTTTTCGAATTTTATTTCGTTTTTGGTCGGATGGATATTGACGTCGATGGAATTGGGCTCAACAGTGAAATTGATGAAATAATTCGGCTGGCTGTCGGCCGCTATCAGCGGTTCATAACAGCTCATTATGGCCTTGTGGAAATAGGGATGACGCATGTGACGCCCGTTGACCGTGAGATATTGCAGCGCGTTCCTGCGTCTCGAATGTTCCGGCCGTCCGATGAAGCCGTCTATACTGACCAGTGATGTCGAGGTCCCTATGGGCAGCAGTTGTTTGTCGAGGCCTTTGCCGAAGAGATCGAGTATGCGCTGTTTCAGTGATGAGCCAATCATGCGGTGGACGGGCGTGTCGTTGTTTATGAGCTCGAAGTCAAGACCTGGGTTTACAAGAGCGAGTCTTTCGAATTCTCGCATGATGTTGGCCATCTCGACTGAATCCTTTTTAAGGAATTTCCTTCTGGCCGGGACGTTGAAAAACAGATTCTTCACCATTATGTTCGTCCCGGGCGCGCATGCTTCAGGTATCTGGCTCTCTACTTTTGAGCCGTTTATCTGTATTCGCGTTCCGGCATCGGCCCCATGGACCATTGTACGCATGTCGATCTGGGCGACGGCTGCGATCGAGGCAAGCGCCTCGCCGCGGAAGCCCATTGTGTGAAGTGAAAACAGATCGTCGGCCTGGGTGATTTTCGATGTAGCGTGACGTTCGAAGGCCATCCGTGCGTCGGTATCGCTCATCCCTTTTCCGTTATCCACGACCTGTACGAGGGTGCGGCCGGCATCCTTTATGATTACCTGTATGGAAGTGGCGCCCGCATCGACGGCATTCTCCACCAGTTCCTTGACAACCGATGCCGGCCGCTGGATGACTTCTCCTGCGGCTATCTGGTTGGCTACGGAATCCGGAAGTAATCTGATTATATCGCTCATAGATTTTCTTTCAGTTTTGGATATGCAAAGTTAGAAAACCCGTGGCTGATTGGCAAAATCTCTTACTGACATGGCGTGTGAGCCAATGTCAGCAATATGTAGGGAAAATGTTGATAAGATTTATAGCAGCAATTGTATCAGTCGGTTGCCTCCGAGGAAACATCCTCGATTGTCTCCTTGACAGGAACTGCTGAAGCCTTGTCCCCGATTTCAAGTGGCTCGGTTTTGTCAGCCGACGGAAGCAATTTGTCTCCCGGCTTCAATATCATTTCCGGAGAAGCTGCCGGAGCCTCGGGATTAGGCCGGTTGGACTCTTTGCTTTTCTTTTTCTGGGAGGTCGCTATAGGATCGGCGTTCTTGAACAGATCTATCATTTCCTGAGGAATGACAAACACATCGCCGGGAGTGCGCGGACGAAGATCCTCGAACCATTTGAATTTCGGCAGGAAATAAGAGCCTCGTTTCGCCAGATAGAGCGGAGTGATCTTCGAGGTGGTTTCAGGCCAGAAATTGACTTTCTTTATCTCGTTGTTGTCGAAATAGGCGTCCATGAAACTGCTCTCGACATACGCGAATTTATTATAGGTTGAATCGCGTTCCATCGGGAACATATTCAGCATCACGTTTCCTTCCACATACAGACGCGTTATGACCGAATCGGCAAACCAAGCCGTCATGTCGTTGCCTGAAATCTGGTTATAGCAGTCTTCCGCTATATGCTCGGCGACGATACCCGTCTGGGGCAAGCGCGCCCAGTCAACCGTGGAATCCGCAAGATGGACATTGATGATATTGCCGAAAATCTGGCGTTTGTCACTCCAGACAATCGGATGACGGTACATATACATGATCGAATCCCGTTCAGTCATGCTCAGCGAATCGCAGATAGCCTGGACATCGCTGCGGAAGACCCTGACGTTGTGGAACACATTGGTCACTTTCGTGGAGTCGCTCAGGTCGAGATAGGCTGTGATTGAATCGCCGTGGAGATACAGTGTGTCTCCTTTAGAATACTCCTTGGCCAGCGCATGACCGGTAACGAATGCGCTGTCGCGAACCTCGTCGTAAAATCCGTAGTTTCCGTAGAGCTCGCTCTGACGGGCGGAATCGGTAAGCACCATGTTTCCGAAAGCTTCGCCATATTGCTTCGTGCGGTCATAGAAAAGTGTGTCGCCGGTCAGCGTGTTTCCTTTGTTGGTCCTGACTGTCGAACGCGAGAACAGATCCGCGGTGCCTGTGTTGGTGTTGTATATGCCGTAGGAAGTATATATCGTGCCGTCGGCGTTTATGATTTCGCTGGGACTGGTAAGTTCCGCGATGTGGGTGGCAGTGTTATATGTCAGCGCCTCGGTGTTGATCAGCACTTTGTCCTTTTTTTGCTGGCTCTCGAGGTGCACGTCGTAGTTGAAATATGATTGTTTTGTGCGCGGATGATACTGGCCTTCGACCGAAGTCAGCACATTCTGCTTGTCCGTCAGTTTCCCTCCGATATTATAGTATCCTATGTCGGAGGCGAGGTCGTAATTGAAAATATCTGTCTCGAGCGTGACATCGCGGTTGATGAGCCGCACTTTTTTGCCGGGATCGGCGAAAAGTATGGCCAGTTGCTGCGGTCCGTCGTAGTTGAGTTCGTCGGCATAGACGAAAAGTGTGTCGCCCTGAGTCATCTTCACATTGCCGAATGCATCGAATGAGCTCGTCTTTTCAAAAAAATACGCGCTGTCACAATACATCCACATCCCTCCTTTGCGCAGTTTCACGTTCCCCTTCAGGATCTGCGGCAGATCTTCTTTGGGGACACCCGGAATCTCGTCATAGGTCAGGACATCGGAATACTCCAGAAACACCTTGTTGGGCTGGCTGCGGTCGGCCGATGGAAGAACCGGGCGGATAGGGGCGTGAGGAACCGGAATCTTGTGTCGCGGGCCTGTCGTGGTCCTTTTTTGCGGCTGTTGG
>OFFB01000641.1_pt1 | contig 30131 bp, 27 predicted proteins | sample 1521281 | NCBI WGS metagenome assembly OFFB01 (sample SAMEA3504109, study PRJEB24116) | mouse gut metagenome | biome: mouse gut; feature: mouse-associated habitat; material: faeces | place: Denmark | collected 2011
ATTTGTGCTACAATTATATTGTATTATAATATTATATAATAAATTTAAAAATTGTTATCTTAAAGGGTGGTTGCATATAGCAAATGAGTTTATCTGAAAGACAAATTTATTTGGTAAATGCCGCTAAATGACTTTAAATGATGGGGCATCTAAGTATTAATATTTTTAGATTAATAGGAGAAAGTATGAAGTTTTGTGAGAGATTATCTGAACTGAGAAAAGAAAGAGGGTTTAATCAACAATATGTTGCGGGCTATATGGGTGTAACTCAAGTTAGCATCAGTAATTGGGAAAGAGGGTTTAAAGAACCTAATTTCCAAGCACTTATTGATTTGGCGAATTTGTTTGATGTTACAAGCGATTATTTGCTTGGCATTTCGGATAAACGTAAATAATTTGAACATATCTATTTTTAAATTAGTTATATTATTGTGATATATTTATTTAAAAATTAATAAATAGATATGAAAAAGATAGGGGTTATATATGGTTACTATTAAAAATGTAAATTTCAGCACTTTTGGTAATTGTTTGGAAATTTCAAACGGTGTTGTTGTGCTACGTGTTACTACTGATTTGGGACCGCGTATTATTTATTACGGAACAACCGACGAAGATAATATGATGCACACCGATGACCTTGGATTAAATAAGCGTCCAAGCGAATTTCTTGACAAAAACTATAAAAAAGGCGAAGTTTGGAAAATTTACGGCGGCCACAGACTTTGGAAGTCTCCTGAGGATGAGTCCAGCTATCAACCCGACCATAATAAGGTAGATGTGACCTTGATTGATAATGGTGCTGTATTTTTTAGCGGAAACGATAAAGTTACCGGTATCGGAAAAACTATAAAGGTTACTATGACAGAAAATGGCGACGTAACTGTTGAACATGCTTTTTATAATTGCGGCGACAAACCGCTTAATGTAGCATTGTGGGCATTATCCGTTATGAACAAATACGGTACGGCAGTTATCCCTATGTCAAAGGAAGATACGGGACTTCTTGCTAACCGCAATTTAGTTATTTGGCCGTATACGGATGTTGCGGATGACAGGTTGCAAATAAAACAAGATTACATAAGTATGAGGCAAGACCCTGCTTGCAAAGGACCTATGAAAATAGGAACATTAAATACCGAAGGTATTGTTTACTACATTCGTGGCGACAAATTAGTGGAAAAGATTTTTCCAAAAGCAAAGAGGGACGGCAATTACGCAGACTATTCTTCTTCTACTGAGCTTTATACTTGTAAAGATTTTATTGAAGTGGAAAGTTTGTCAGAGTTGCAAAACATTCCTATTGGAGGGACTGCCACTCATACGGAAATTTGGAAATTACATATCGCAGATAAACTATACAGCGATATAAAGGCATTGATAAATGAAAATTAAGTTTAAACTGTTTGTATCGCTAGCGATTTTATTAACGCTAGCTTTACTTGCCTTTACGGGGTGCAAACCGGAGGAGAGAAACTATAATTTGGACGACATCGGAAGTGTCGTAATTTCCGATGCTATGGAAGATGTATTATCATCCTGTGTTGTGGTAGAAGTTGTTCCGGGAAATTTTACATATTATTATTCTATGGGAGTTGCTATTTCCGAAGATAAAATAATTGTTCCAAGGCAAACGATTCCGTTAAATAAACTTAATTTGCCTGAGATAAACTATTATAAGGGCAGAGTTTATAATACAAAAGGCAGATTTGACTTTGTCTACAAGACTGAAGATAACAATTTTGCAAGGAATAATGATTATGGTTTTAATGTATTAACGCTTAAGGACAAAAACAGTGTAAAACTAAAACCTGTCAAATTTGCAAAAAATGTCGATACTACCGACATAGTCAAACTTGGGCAAATGATTTTTGGGGTGGAAGTTATTGTGCCTGACAATAGGGTGTATAACAACAGTTCTTCTTTGGATATCCCTACTGCGGAATATTTTAAGACTATTCCTGTATTGGTTTCTTCAAAATCCATGATGACAGGTGTGGACATTATGAGTAATCATCCTAACGGAATACCTGCGGAAATGATGGCAGCTTCATTCACAACACAAGGCTATTTCAACAAGTCGGATTACGATACTTATGTAACGGGGTTGGATTTTAAACACGGCTTTGAGGCAATAGATAAAAATGATAATTATGTTTTGACAAACAACATGTTATTTAATACTGCGGGAGAATTTGTTGGAATTAACTACTTACGAAGGGTTGACGGTACGGATTCAAACGAACATATAGTAGCGGGTATAGGTTATGCTGTACGCAGCAGCAACATAAAAGCTGTTTTGCAAAGTAAGCAAATTATATAGGAGGGTGATATAATGAAAAAGAAAAGTATAATTATATTAATAGCTTTAGTCTTAGTTGTGATTTGTGTCACCGCAAGCGGTTGTTTTACAAAAAAAGTGACAGAAGATGTAACATTGACTTCCGCAAACTTTATATTTGAAAAAGTAGTAGGAGAAGTTATCGACTCAACAGTTACAATAAGCTGTACAACTAGTGGTGGAACTTCGGGCGGTGCAGGTGTTGTGGTATCTGCCGATGGATATGTTTTGACAAATAATCACGTTGTTAAAGATTCAACTACAAAAACTGCGGATATCAGATTTGCAAATGGAGAGTATTGCCAAGCGATTATTTTGTCCGAAAAAAATTCGGGTAATTTGGCAAGCTTAGACTTGACACTTTTAAAAATAACGGATAGAATCAAAAATGATTTTAAACCTGTTAAATTGAAAGAGGAAGATGTTAAATGGGGAGAGTACGGTGTGATTATCGGAAACCCAAAACAACTTGGTACCCTATGTGCACATGCAATGGTTTCCAATCCAAAAAGGTTAATGCAACACTCAATCAAAACAATTCATTCTACGGAATTTATAACCCTAGATGCACCTGTTAATCCGGGCAACAGTGGTGGTGGATTTTTTGATGCATCGGGTAAACTTGCAGGAATTGTTACTTTAAGACAGTATGACAATTCAAATTCAAATCAAAATGTCACATTCGGAATTGCTTATGCTATGCCTGCAAGCACTGTAAAAGATTATGTTAAGGCTTACGGCATAAATTTATAAAAAAACCATTTGAAAATCGTAATTAAAATTTATAATTTACAAATTAAACGAAAAGGAAGAATATGTTTATCGCAATCGGTGGCGGAAGTATGAAGGAAATGACTGCCGTAAATGATTATATAGTATCAAAGCTCGAGCATATAAGACAAGAAATGGAAAGAAAACCCAAAATAATGTTTTTGCCACAGGCAAGCTTTGAATCTAAACCGTACGTAAATTCTTTTACGAGGGAATTTGGTACAAGACTAAAATGTAAAACCACCTGTGCTTTGTGGGCAAAAGGCGAAATGGACTTTGAACACATAAAACAAAAATTCAATATGGTAGACTGTATTTATATAGGCGGCGGAAGATATGATGTGCTTTACCACGAATTTGAAAAAATGGGTATAAAGCAACTTGTTTGCGATTTTTATAAACGAGGAGGTCTAATCGTCGGCAACAGTGCAGGCGCAATGCTTATGTTTGAACAAAGTGTTTCCGACTACAAAATAATGGCGGGCATAAGCAAGGAATACGAAATTGCAGACGGATACGGGTTGATAAAGGGGTGTTTTTGCCCTCATTCAAACGAAAGCAGTAGGCAGGAGTATATCAAGCAAAACAATTTGCAACCTATTTTGCTTGCGGAAAATGAATTTATTGAGTTCGAATAAATATTGTAAAAGCGATTTATATCGCTTTTTTAATGGAAAAATATAAATTAGGGGTACTTAAAATATGGCAAAAATTATCGGAGTGGATAAGGGTAGTATATCTTATCGGCTTGGCATTAAGTCAGGCGATATTTTGCTTAGCTTTGACAAAAACCCTGTAAAAGATATTTTGGACTATCATTACTATGACGGTATGGAAGAATTTGTAATGACCGTAAGCCGCGGAGAACAAATAACCGACTATGAAATTGAAAAAGATTATGACGAGAGTTTGGGACTTGAACTTGACGAAAGTATGGAACTTACCCCTATACGCTGTAAAAACAAATGTAAATTTTGTTTTGTAGACCAGCTGCCAAAAGGTATGAGGGAAAGTTTGTATGTCAAAGACGACGACTATCGTTTGTCCTTTGTATCGGGCAATTACATAACTTTAACAAATGTGTTTAAGGAAGAACTTGAACGGATAGTAAGGCTGCATTTATCACCTTTGTATGTTTCGGTACACACTACCGATAATAATATAAAAAATCAACTTGTAACAAATCCCGAGGGTAGCAAAACTTTTGAAAAATTAAAGTTTTTGACGGATAACGGCATACAAGTTAATACGCAGATAGTAATGTGCCCAAACGAAAATGATGGCGAAGTACTTTTGCATACTTTAGAGGATTTGCAAAGTTTGAGACCTATGTTAAAATCCGTTGCAGTTGTTCCCGTAGGGCTTACTAAACATAGGGAGGGACTATATCCGTTAATACCTGTGGATAAGGAAAAAGCAAGACAAACCATAACTTTAGCGAACGATATAAATAAAAAATACGGTATATTTGTTTATCCGTCGGACGAGTTTTATATAAAAGCGGAATTGCCTTTGCCAAATTATGAGGATTACGGCGATTTTGAGCAAATTGAAAACGGCGTAGGACTTGTGAGAATGTTTGAGTACGAAGTAGACTGCGCATTAAATGAAGTTAAGAAAAATAAGTCCAAAGCAAAGGTAAGTTTGATTACAGGGGAGTCTTTCGGGGACTTTTTGAAAGACTACTGCGGTAGGATAGAAAGCAAATTAAAAGGATTGCAAACACAGGTAATAAAAATCAAAAACGAGTTTTTTGGAGAGACTGTTACTGTTGCGGGATTGATTACTGCGGGAGATATTATCAAACAATGCAAAGGTAAGCTTTATAAAAATGTAATTATACCAAGCACAATGCTAAAGGAATTTACAACTACTTTTTTGGATGGAATGAGTGTTAAAGAAGTGGAAAAAGAGCTTGGAGTAAAACTTCATATTTGTCGTAATGGAGAGCATTTGGTGCAAATTATCGCTAAGTTATAGAAATCATAATAAAAAATAGTAAAGTAGGTGGATATATGGCAAAGCCGTTAGTTGCGATTGTCGGTAGACCCAATGTAGGTAAATCGACATTTTTTAATAAAGTAGTAGGAAAAAGAGTGTCTATTGTGGAGGATAAACCTGGTGTTACTCGCGATAGATTGTATTTCGATGCCGAGTGGTGCGGATATAATTTTACAATGATAGATACAGGCGGTATCGAACTTAAAAGCGAAGATAAAATGTGGCAACATATAAAAGCACAAGCGGAAATCGCAGTGGAGGTTGCAGATGTTATCGTGCTTTTTGTAGACGGAAAACAAGGGATAATTTCCGACGATATAGATATTGCAAATTTTTTGAGAAAAAGCAAAAAACCTATCGTTTTGGCTGTAAACAAGCTAGATAATAATGAGGTGGAAAAGACTTACGAGTTTTATGAATTAGGACTTGGCGAGCCTTATGCTGTTTCGGGGGAACAGGGTAAAGGTATTGGCGATTTGTTGGATGCAATATGCAATTATCTGCCGAAAATCGATACTAATGCGGATAATGACGTAATTAATATTGCCGTTGTAGGTAAACCTAATGCAGGTAAAAGCAGTTTGGTAAACAGGTTGCTTGGCTATGACAGAGTAATAGTCAGCAATGTGGCGGGAACTACCCGTGATGCTATTGATACTGCATTTACTTACGAGGGACAAAAGTATAATTTGATTGATACTGCGGGTATAAGACGCAAACGTAGTATTGACGAAAGTGTGGAAAGCTATAGCGTTATGAGAAGTCTTGCAGCAATACGAAGAGCAGATATTTGTCTTGTTGTTATCGATGCGGGGGAAGAACTTAGCGAACAAGATATTCGCATTTGCGGATATGTTCATGAACAAGGTAAACCATCCGTAATTATAATGAATAAGTGGGACATTGTCGAAAAAGATACTCATACAATAAATAAGTACAATGCAAGGCTTGACGAGCAGCTGAAATTTATGGACTATTACGATAGCTTATATGTAAGTGCCAAAACGGGGCAGAGAACGGATAAGATTATGCGTGAGGTAAATTTTGTTTACAGTGAGGCAAGCAAACGAATAACTACGGGATTGTTGAACGATATTATTCAAGATGCGGTAAGTTTGGTAGAGCCACCTGCACACAATGGCAAGAGATTGAAAGTTTTCTTTGCAACTCAAAACAGCAGTAATCCGCCTACATTCGTCTTTTTTGTAAATGATAGCGAATTGTTGCATTTTTCGTATAAAAGGTATTTGGAAAATTGTTTGAGAAAATCATTTGAGTTTAAAGGTACTCCGATAAGGCTTGTATTTCGCAATAAAAATGAAGATGATAGCTTTGTTTGATAATAAATTTTGCATTAATTGAGGTTATAATTAATATAAAAAATTTTAATCGAATCATTTATATATATAATTGACTAATTTAATGCGTATGTGATAAAATAGGAAAAACGGAGGTTTGTATATGATTTATCGCGATAAAACAAAAGATTTTTTGGAAAAAGAACTTGCCAAAGAAAAAGCAAATTATGAAGAAATTCTTAAACAAAATGTGAAGATTGATATTTCCAGAGGTAAGCCTTGCAAAGAGCAACTTGACCTTTCTATGGAAATGTTGAATATGATAAATAGCGTAGCCGATTTGCCTGCTGAGGGTGCGGATATCCGTAACTACGGCGGTATTGAGGGACTTTATGGTTTACGTCAGTTGTTTGGCGAAATGTTGGGCGTAAAAGCGGAAAATGTTTTGGTAGGCGGCAACAGTAGCCTAAACATGATGTATGATACAATTCAAAGATGTATGCAATTTGGTGTTAACGGCAGCACCCCTTGGAATAAGCTTGAAAAGGTTAAATTTTTGTGTCCTGCACCCGGTTATGACAGACACTTCAGTTTGACAGCTGTTTTTGGAATCGAATTGATTACTATCCCAATGGATGAAAACGGACCAATTATGGATGTTGTGGAAAAATTGGTTGCAGACGACGAGGCAATAAAAGGTATTTGGTGTGTTCCTAAATATTCTAATCCAACAGGTATTGTATTTAGCGACGAAGTAGTAGACAGACTTGCTAAAATGCCTACAAAAGCACAAGATTTTAGAATTTTTTGGGATAATGCTTATGTTGTGCATGATTTGTATGACAGCACTGTACCGCTAAAGAATATTTATACAGCCTGCCTTGCAAACGGCAACCCTAACAGAGTGTTTATTTTTGCAAGTACTTCGAAAATTACTTTCCCTGGTGCGGGCGTTGCATGCTTTGCATCCTCCGAAGAAAATTTGAAAGATGCGCTTAAAACAATGAAGTTCCAAACTATCGGACCGGATAAAATCAATCAATATTTGCACTTAAAGTTTTTGCAAAATATGGACGGAGTACGTGCTATAATGAAAAAGCACGCTGCTATTATCAGACCTAAATTTGATACCATTTTAAATGTGCTTGAGGATGAGTTTGGCACAGACAGCGATATTGCAAATTGGAGTAATCCAAAAGGCGGATATTTTATCAGCTATAATGTACTTAACGGTTGTGCGAAAAAAGTTTACGAACTTTGCAAAAACGCAGGTCTTGTAATCACTACTGTTGGCGATACTTTCCCTTATGGTAAAGACGATAATGACAGCAATATTCGTATTGCACCTACTTTTACAAACACAAATCAGTTGGATACAGCTTGCAAAATTTTAGTATGCAGCACAAAAATTGCTTGCATTGAAAAATTGATAAGCGAAAAATAAGAATAATAAAAAGAAAAATAAAGACACCTTTTTAGGTGTCTTTTTATATTCAAAAAGCACTCTTTGCAATGCGAAGGGTGTTTTTTTGCTGCTTTATGAAAGAAAAGGAGGATAAAAATTAGTCTTTTTAAACTATCATACTTTTCGGGACGGGATATTAATATTTAAGCAAAATAAAACCAAAGTTATTAAATTATGTTTTTTAATAACAATTATAACAAATAAATAATTTTTATTTGCTTAACATTTGTTATGTATATGTTTTTGCTATAAGGAAATATTTTTTTATGCAAGTATTTTTTAAAAATCAAAAATTTGAAATTATATGTATACATGGGAAATAATGTGGCAAGAATAGAATTGTGAGGATTGAAAAATGAAGAAAGCTTTGATTGTTTTATCATTATGTTTATTGTTGTTTGTTACATATTCTTTGCCCGTAATTCTACCTAAATCGGACAAGGATATCACTATCAATTATTTTACTAAAGGTAGATATAGCGAAAATGCTATATACCTATACGATGACATTTTTATGGTTACGAGCGACTATAAGGAAGGACAAAAGACTGCAGATAATTTGGTAAACATAGTAGGAATAAGCGCTACATTCAACGGCGATTTTGACGATATGAAAAGTGTAGTCAAAAAATGCAAAGTGGCAGTCCTAAGTGAGGAAACTGTAGGGAATGTACATATCATTTATGGTATATCTGAAAGTTGTGGCAAGCCGATTTCAGCAAACGGTATGAATATCAATTTTCAAATCGCTATAAGGGATAATGTAATCACAGTAGGCACCCCTTTGATAATGGGGAGTTATTAAGAATATTTGGAGGTAAATATGCAAAAAAAAGATGCAAAGGCTATCGGCAGCAGATTAATGGCTTTTTTAAAAAAGAATATTCATTATATCCTGATGATTCTATGCGTGATAGCGATTGGAGTAGTGGTAACAGTAGTTGCAGTGCTTAACACAACAAAGACAAACGATGTCGATGTAAACAAACCTAACGAGCCAACAATAGAAGCTCCGGATGACGAAAAACCGGCTGTTGTTGAAAAGAAGTTTGCTTTGATTATGCCTGTTGAGGGTGGAGTGCAAGGTAGAGCTTTTTCGGATACAGCTTTAAGTTATAATCCGACTTTATCAAGATACGACGCACATTTGGCTGTTGATATCGTAGGTAGTGAAGGCGCTAATGTATATGCAGGTTTTGAGGGAACAGTAACAAATGTTACTACCGATGCTTACTACGGCGGTAGCGTAACTATCGATTATGGCAAGGGTTATGTAGCTACAATCAGATTGATTAATGATGTTAAAGTTAGCAAAGGCGATAAGGTTGACGAAAAAACCGTACTTGGTACTGTAGGCAAATTTCAATTTGAGTGTAAGCAAGATGCACATATTCATTATGAGTTAACCCAAAACAACAAATTGGTTGACCCGATGCAATATGTTGTAGGCGACAACAAATAAATAACTAAGGGTGCTGACTTAAGCACTCTTTTTAATACATAAAGTTTTGTAAAAAACTTTTAAAAATCGGTACTAATTTGTATTTTAGGTTATCCTTAATCAAATATAAAAATATTTTCTACAATAAAATTATCTTTGTTTTTTACAAAAAAAGTATAGCAAAATATACTTAAATGTGTTAAAATAATTGTATGGATAACGGAATGAAATATAATAGTATAACCGAATATTATAAACAGACTTTCGGCGGCAGAGTGTATAAGCTTGCATTGGATATAGGTGCGACTTGCCCAAATCGAGACGGAAGTAAAGGTACAGGAGGTTGCATATATTGCAGCGGCGCAGGCAGCGGGGATTATGCAACTGTTTTTACGCAATTAGACTGTGCAAAAAGTAAATTGAAAGATAAAAAATGCGGTAAATACATAGCTTATTTTCAATCGTTCAGTAATACTTATATGCCTGTTTTCAAGCTTAAAGACCGTGTAAAAGAAGTGTTACAAGATAGCGAGATTTGCGGGATAAGCATTGCAACCAGACCCGATTGTATATCTTCCGATATGCTTGAGTATTTGACCCAACTTAACAATGCAACACATTTGGTTGTGGAACTTGGGTTACAGTCTGTGTCTGATAAGACGCTTAAGGTTATCGGACGCGGGCATACTTTTGAGCAGTTTAAAGAGTGTTTTGACGAGCTTAAGGCAAATAATATAAAAGTTTGCGTGCATATAATGGATGGTTTGCCTTACGAGACAGAAAGCGATATGTTAAAAACAGCTCAAATTGTAAGTAGTATGAAACCACATTCGGTAAAAATACATTGTACTTATGTGTCTTTTGGAACTAAGCTGCACGAAATGTACGAAAGCGGAGAGTACAAACCTTTGGAAATGGATGAGTACATTGTTGTTTTAGCTAAGCAACTTTGTATTTTGGATAAGGAAATTTATATAGAAAGATTGACGGGAGACGGGGATAGGAAAACTTTGGTCGCTCCTAAATGGACTTTACATAAAAGATATTTTTTGAATATGTTAAACAAGCATTTGTCAAAAAATTATTGAGTTGTGTAAAGCCATTTTAAAAGAATAGATATATCATCATATCACAATATGTAGATATGAAAATATGAAATAGTAGCGATTTTTGTAATAAATTTATACATGTAGATATGCCTATTATTAAATTATTAATGAATAATCATATTGTCATATATTGATAAATTAACTTTTGATTATATGATAATACAACCATTTATGAATAAATTGACATAAGTTGATATCTATCCTATCAATGTATGATAATATGCTGATATGCTCAAAAAATATAATAAATTGTATATGTTGCTTGCCAAAAGTTAAATTGCTTGACTTTTGGTCTTTTTTTTATTATAATTATTTGGTAAAAATAATTATTAGTTATCTGTAGTAAATATTGCGGATTTTAGGAGATAAATATGAAATTAGGTGTTGTAGGTTTACCTAACGTTGGCAAAAGTACATTGTTTAATGCAATAACCAAGGCTGGTGCCGAAAGTGCGAACTACCCTTTCTGCACTATCGAGCCAAATGTTGGTGTTGTTGCCGTTCCCGATAAAAGACTTGACGCACTTGCTAAACTTTATAACAGCAAAAAAATTACTCCCACCTATCTTGAGTTCGTAGATATTGCGGGATTGGTTAAAGGTGCATCCCGCGGCGAAGGATTGGGAAATAAGTTTTTGTCGCATATACGTGAGGTAGATGCAATAACACATGTTGTAAGGTGTTTTGACGACGACAATATCACACATGTGGACGGAAGCGTAAATCCGCTTAGAGATATAGAAACAATAAATTTGGAACTTATTTTTGCGGATATGGAGTCGGTAAGCAAAAGAATTGCAAAAGCACGCAGCAGTGCAAAGGGCGGGGATAAAAAATTTGTTGCCGAAGCCGAGTTTTTGGAGAAAATTTACGCTCATTTGGAAAGCGGAAAGCCTGTTCGCTCTATGCAGTTTGATGATGAACAAGCAGTTGCCGTAAAAGAAATGTTTTTGCTTACGACAAAACCCGTTATTTATGTTGCAAACATTAGTGAGGGGGAAATCGGTACGGAAAATGACTATGTTAAGCAGGTTAAGGAATTTGCAAAAGGCGACAATGCCGGCGTAGTTGTTTTATGCGCAAAGATAGAAGAAGACCTTGCATCCATAGACGATGAGGAAGAAAGAAATATGTTCGCTGAGGAATTGGGATTATCCGAAAGCGGACTTGATATTTTGGTAACAGAGTGTTATTCGCTATTGGGATTAATATCTTACCTTACTGCGGGCGAAAAGGAAACTCGTGCTTGGACAATAGAAAAAGGCACAAAAGCTCCGCAAGCAGCAGGTAAAATACACAGTGACTTTGAGCGAGGTTTTATAAGAGCGGAAATTGTTGACTACAAAATTTTACTTGAGCTTGGCTCGTATACTATAGCAAAAGAAAAAGGCAAAGTAAGAAGTGAGGGCAAAGACTATGTCGTACAAGATGGCGATGTAGTGTTGTTCAGATTTAATGTTTAAGAGGCAGAAGATGGATTATAAAGTTGAGATAGCAAAACTAATAAAAATAGATGGTGTAAGCTTTGACGAAATTTTGTCGCTAGTTGTGGCGGCAAAAGACAGTGCTTTGGCGGATTTTGCTTTTCCTTGTTTTAAATTTGCAAAAACCTTACGAAAATCGCCTGTAATTGTTGCAAAAGAGATAGTATCCAGCATAGAAAAACCTGCTTTTATCGAGAGTATTGAAGCAGTAAACGGATATGTTAACTTCAAATTATCCAAACTGAATTTTGTTAAGCAGACTGTGGATAAGACATTGGCTTTGGGCGAAAGTTATGGTGCAAGTACTGAGGGCGCAGGTAAAACAATTTGCATTGACTACTCTAGCATTAATATTGCAAAACCTTTTCACATGGGGCATTTATCCACTACTGTTATCGGCGCGGCTTTGTACAGAATTTATAAAAAACTTGGATATTCGGTTGTCGGCATCAATCATTTGGGCGATTGGGGCACCCAGTTTGGTAAATTGATTGTTGCATATAAAATGTGGGGCGATAAAGAGGATATAAACAATAGAGGTATAAATGCTCTGCTTGAAATTTACGTAAAATTCCATAAAGAGGCGGAAAGCACCCCTGAGTTAAATGACATTGCAAGAAATTGGTTTAAAAAGATTGAAGACGGCGATAGCGAAGCAATGGAATTATTCCTTTGGTTTAAAGAGGTTACACTTCGTGATGTGCAAAAAATATATGACAGATTGGATGTTCATTTTGACAGCTATAACGGCGAAAGTTTTTATAACGACAAAATGCAACCTGTGATTGACGAGCTAGAGGCAAAAGGGCTTACCAAAATAAGCAACGGAGCTACAATAGTGGAGTTTGACCAAAGCGAAGATATGCCACCATGCCTTATAAAAAAAGCAGATGGAGCTACTTTGTATGCAACTCGTGATATGGCTGCGGCTTTTTACAGGAAAAACACTTATAATTTTTATAAATCGCTTTATGTAGTGGCATATCAACAAAACTTGCATTTCAAACAACTTTTTAAAGTTATCGAAATGATGGGCTATGATTGGGCAAAGGATATGATTCATGTTCCTTTTGGTATGGTAAGCATTGAGGGAGGAAAACTTTCCACCCGTGACGGTAATGTGGTATTTTTAGAGGATGTTTTGAATACCGCAAGGGACAAAGCACTTGAGATAATAAACGAAAAAAATCCCGATTTGGAAAACAAACAGGATGTAGCTGAAATGGTCGGAACAGGAGCAGTCGTTTTTGGTGCATTGGTCGGTAGCCGTATCAAAGACATCAGCTTTAGTTACGATAAAGTTTTAAATTTTGAGGGAGAGACAGGTCCTTACGTCCAATACACTTTTGCAAGATGTTGTTCACTTTTAAACAAAATCGAAAGTAGCGGCAGTATCAATTACGACAATTTGACAAGTGCGGAGAGCTATGAACTTATCAAATTGATAGATAAATACCCTGACATAGTTGCGGATGCCGGTGCAAAGTATGAGCCGTCTATCGTAACAAGATATATTTATAATTTGGCTGTACAGTTTAATAAATTTTATTTGGAACAAAATATTTCCAATTCAAACGAGCAGGACAAATGTGCACGTCTTGCAGTTGTAAAGATTGTACAAAACATTATAAAAGATGGTATGTCATTGCTTGGCATAAAGTGTCCTACAAAAATGTAAAAATTGTTTGTACCGTAAGCTTATTTACGGTACATTTTTTATCGGTATTATTTTACTTATATCAATATTAAGATTTCATTATATTGAAATTTTTGTAATTAATTGCAAAAAAAATTGTTTTGTTGTATAATATGAGAGGTCAAGGAAAACAGGAGGTTTTTGTTATGAAAACTATTGGTACAATTTCAAGAGGTATTAAAGCACCTATTATTAAAAAAGGCGACAATTTGGTTGACATCGTTGTTGACAGTGTACTTGCAGCAAGCGAGGAAGGCAAGTTTGAATTGCAAGATAAAGATGTTGTTGCAATGACCGAGGCTATTGTTGCAAGAGCACAAGGTAACTATGCAACACTTGAGCAAATTGCCAAAGATGTAAGACGTAAAACCGGTGGCGGTACTGTCGGTTTGGTATTCCCTATTATGTCAAGAAACAGATTTTCTATGATTTTAAAGGGTATTGCAATGGGGGTTGATAAATTGATTATTCAATTATCTTATCCGAGTGACGAGGTAGGAAACCCACTTATCCCAATGGATATTATTGATGAAAAAGGTGTAAATCCTTATACTGACGTGTTTACCGAAGAACAATACTATGCAACTTTCGGTAAAATTCTTCATCCTTTTACAGGTCTTGATTATATCGAACTTTATAAGAGCTTTGGCGGCGATAATTGCGAAATTATTCTTGCAAACAATCCAAAGGAAATTTTGAAATATACCGATAAAGTTATCAATGCAGATATACATACAAGAAACCGCACAAAACGCATTTTAAAGGAAGCAGGTGCTAAAGTTTGCTTGAATTTGACTGATATCATGAACGAAAGCGTTGATGGCAGCGGTTACAATCAATATGGTTTGTATGGCAGCAATTTGGCAACAGATAACTCTGTTAAATTGTTCCCTCGCGACGGACAAAAATTGGTTGATGCTATTGCTGAAAAATTAAAAAACATTACAGGTAAAAATATCGAAGTTATGATTTACGGTGACGGTGCGTTTAAAGACCCTGTAGGCGGAATTTGGGAACTTGCAGACCCTGTTGTATCTCCAGCATATACAAAAGGCTTGGTAGGTACTCCTAACGAATTGAAACTTAAATATCTAGCAGACAATGCTATTGGCGATTTGTCTGGAGAAGAGGCTAAAAAAGCTATGAAAGCGCTAATAAAGGAGAAAAAGGCAAACCTATTTGCTGACCAATCTTCACAAGGTACAACTCCAAGAAGACTTACCGATTTGCTTGGCAGCCTTTGTGATTTGACTTCCGGTAGTGGCGATAAAGGTACTCCAATCATTTTGATACAAAACTATTTTACTAACTACAGCATTGACTAATTTAATTAATTGCTAAATTATTAAATTATAGTAAACTAAAGGACAGCGTTTCGCTGTCCTTTAGTTTTCGTTTTGCTCAAAACTATATCAAATAAACAACGATTAAAACTTAATCGTTGTTTTTATTATTAATTTCCAAATGCTTCGACAGAGTTGTCGTATATATCAAGTCTAACATCAGTAAAATTTCTGCATAATTATTATATGTTCTAAAATTCCACTCATAGTCTTTATTTATATTATTGATTTAGTAGTTTTTGCTACATAAATTCATTGTTTCCACACATATACAATCTTGAAATGCTGAATGTCTAATACTTTTTAGACTATCGGAAACTGTAATATTTGTTATATTCTCACATTCATAAAATGCATAACTCTCTATCAAAGCCACTTTATTATGGTTAATATCAGATAGTCATGTGCACTTATAAAAAACTTGATATTCTATTTTTGTTACATTATCTGCTAGTGTTATGTTAGTTAGCTCGTAGTTATTGCAGACGGCAAAACTCGATATGTTTGTAACATTTTCAGGAATTACTAAATCATTAATAATTTTGCAATGATATAATGTTTTTGTAACGCTCAAAAGTTCGTTGTTTGTTTGAAATTTTAATGAAATTATTTAGCCATTCTTCCAGCCAATTTTTGTATGTCATAATTAGTCTCCTTACGTTATATTCTACAAGAATATTTAAAGTTTGCAATAAAAAAATGACAGCGTATTGTTGGCTAAACTTATGATAAAAAGAATACAAATAAAATTTTTAGGTATGACTTATTGGACGATAATTAAAGAATGAGTATTATTTTTAAAAATTACATTAAAATCTTGTATATTTTTGTTTAATGTGTTAAAATAACTTTAATAAAATAATGAGTGGTGTTGTTATGAGATATACCGGTGCAAAAATAATATTGGAAAGCTTGCAAAGACTTGGTGTCGAATGTATATTCGGATATCCGGGCGGTAGCATTTTGGATATTTATGAGGAAATTTACAAAGCTCGCGGAAAGGTTAAACATTACCTTATGTCGTCTGAACAAGGCGCGACTTTTGCAGCAGACGGCTATGCTAGGTCAAGCGGGAAAGTCGGAGTTGTGCTTGCAACTTCGGGTCCCGGGGCAACCAATTTGGTAACGGGGATAGCAAACAGTTTTTTGGATTCCGTACCTATAGTAGTTTTTACAGGTAATGTTTCAAACAGCAAGCTTGGACAGGACAGCTTTCAGGAAGTAGATATTTACGGTATTACAATGCCTGTAGTCAAATACAGCTATTTGTGCAGAAATGTTGAAGATTTGGAACAGACTATCGTGGATGCGTTTGAGATTGCAAAAAGTGGCAGACCAGGACCTGTACTTATAGATATGCCTAAAGATATCCTTAATAAAAAATGTGAATATTATGGTAATTTGACTGCTAAAATTCATAAAAAAGTGCTAAACTATAAACCCGACTATGAAAAAGCAGCAGAACTTATAAATAGTAGCAACAAACCGCTTATTTATTGTGGCGGCGGTGTGGTAAGTGACAATGCAGGAGAAAAGGTGTTGGAACTTGCAAAACTTATCGATGCACCTGTTGCATGTACAATGATGGGCAAAACTGCAATTCCTTATGATTCACAATATAATATCGGTATGACGGGTATGCACGGTAATGTTTGTGCAAATTCAATAAAAAATGATGCCGATTTGGTGTTGGCGTTGGGTGTTAGGTTTAATGATAGGGCAAATGTACAGGAAAAACTTTGCAGTCAAAAAATAGTACATGTTGATATTGATTTGGTGGAGCTTAATAAAAACGTCGAGTGCGATTGCTTGATAAAAAGCTCGGTAACCGAATTTTTAGGACAAATTTTTCCTATGGTTAAAAAACGTCAAAATAGTGATTGGTGGGATTTTATTAACACTCAAAAGCAAAAAGACTATGTGTACGATAACCAAGGTTTTTCGCCTAATAATATTATAAAATTATTGGCAAATGGTTTGCGTGAGGATGACATAATTTCTACCGATGTGGGGCAGCATCAATTATGGACAGCTCAAACATATCCGTTTAAAAAACCAAGAACATTTTTAACTTCTTGCGGGCTAGGAGCAATGGGGTATGGCTTGGGTAGTTGTATAGGCGGTGTTATTGCCACAAGCAAAAGAGGAGTGCTTATAACAGGCGACGGAAGTTTTTTGATGAACAATAATGAGCTTGCGGTTGCAGTGGAAAATAAATTGCCAATCATGATTGTAGTCATGAATAACGGAGCCTTGGGCATGGTTAAACAATGGCAGACGGAGTTTTATAAAAAACATTATGAGGGAGTAAATATAAGTGGTAGGGTAAATTTTGAAATGCTTGCAAAAGCTTATGGCGTTAAACACAGCTATACGATAGACTGTACTAGCAAATTGACGGAAATTATTGAAAAACATCGCAACTTTAAAGAGCCTATTTTGCTTAATTGTATTATAGACGGAGATGCGCAAGTTTTGCCATTTGTACATCCTGACAAATTGTAGGAATTAAATGGTAAATAAATAATTTGAGTTTTGTATATTAAGTTTACTCTTGCTCAAAATATTATTGTAGCAGTAGATGCTACAGAGGAGAAAATTATGGCAAGAAGTCAACAAAACAGTGCCGGAAACAAGACTGCAACTAAGTCTAAGAAATCAACTCAAACTAAAAGCGTAAGTAAATCCGGTGCAAAAAATTGCTCAAATTGTTCTAATTGCAAATAAGTATATTAGCATTTAGCAAACTCAAAAACAAACACTCTCTTTAGTGTAGAATTAAAGAGAGTGTTTGTTTTTATAAGTCCTATTTGAGTGGAGAAACTGTTTATATTATAAATACTTTTTGATTGGAAATAACGATAGTATGTTTATAAATTTTCGATATTATAAAATTTGGAATATACCGTCAAGTCAATAAGTTTGCCGTGCTTTTGAACATTATCTATATCTTGCTTGGTTATTTTTTTACCGGCGGGAACTATTATGGTACTGCCTGCGGTTATATTTTTCTGCGTTATTCTACCTATCAAAAAACCGTAATTGCAAATTGTGGTAACAAGTCCTACGGGAGCGACGGTTGCTATTTTATCTGTTTTTACTTCTTTCTTTTTTGCTTTTGGCATACGTTTAAACACTAGTCCGTCATCGGATATAGAAAGAATTTCTACATTAAGAAGATTTTTATTGTCGGTAATTATCTTTTTTATATCAAAATCTTTGGTTATCATAAGGTCAACCAATCTGCCGTGTATTTTACCTTTGTCGTCAGTCACAAGTTGTCCGCCTACTCTAAAGAATTTAAAGTTTGGATAATTCCTGTATTCGGACTTGTACATAATAGCATCATTTATTTGATAAATGTTTTTTACGTCAATTTTTACGTTTCTGCTGGTTTCGATATAATCGATTTTTTTGTAATTGACATGTATCTTGCTTATTGTACCTAAATTTTGAGCTTGGTTGCAGTCTATAATGGTTTTGTTGTATAAAAATGATAATAGCATATAATTACTCCTTTGTTTATCTTTATAAGTAAATATATGCTATAAAATTTAAAATAATGACTTGTCCCGTAAAACTTGTCCAATATTTATTTTTCTAACAATTCGTCGTTTGGCTCTATTTTGTCTTTTCCAATAAAGCCTAAAGCTATTGTGCCTGCGCCTGTGTGTGAGCCAATGATAGGTCCTACATAATTGGTAAGTATATTTGTAATACCGGTTTTTTCGATTATTTTTTCCTTTAAAAACTCTGCATCGTCAGGGCAGTCTGCGTGAAGAATAATTATTACATCATTTTCTTCAAGAATAATTTTGTCTTGCAAATGGTCGATTAGCTCCAAAATAGCTTTTTTTCTACCTTTTATTTTATCTATTGTTGAAAGCTTGCCGTCTTTATTTACATAAAGCATAGGCTTGATTTTAAGCAATGAGCCAGCTATAGCAGCGGTTTTGCTTACTCTGCCACCTCTCATCAAGTGGAAAAGGTCATCAGGAGTAAAATAAACACAAATTTTATCGCGACGAATAAGAGTTTCATTGTAATTATCTTCAATGCTCATACCGTTGTCACGGGCTTTTAATGCATAATAGGCAAGCAAACCTTCGCCTGTTGTTGCACATTTTGAGTCAAGCATGTAAAATTTACGTTCGGGGAATTCTTGCTTCAATTCTTCAACTGCGGTAAGTACATTTTGATAAGTGCTACTTAAGCTCGAAGAAAAACAGATATGCAATATATCGTTTCCTGCTTTTAATATCGGTCTAAAAAATTCTTCGGCAAAAAAACTTGTAATAAGCGAAGTTGTTGGCATGGCACCATTTCTTATCGCATCAAAAAATTCCTTACCTGAAAGATTTTTATCAATACCGTACTCGGTATCTCCTATTGTGTATGTCATTGGTATAATTTTAAAGTTTTCAAAATACGACCATTCTTGTGGAAAATCGCAAGTCGCGTCGGTTGTAATGTAATAAGACATAATCCCTCCGTAGTGTCAGTTTTTATTGTTTTAATAAATCGTCCGTAGCTTCGATTTTGTCTTTTCCGACAAAGAATAATGCTACCGTGCCTTGTCCTGTGTGTGAGCCGATAACCGGACCAATATAATCGATTATTATATTGGTAAGCCCTGTTTTTTCGATAATTTTTTCCTTAACAAATTCCGCGTCTTCCAAGCAGTCAGCGTGAGCAATAAAAATAATTTCGTTTTTATCTGCTATCATTTTGTCTTGCATATATTCAACAAGTCCCAAAAGAGCTTTTTTTCTGCCTTTAACTTTACCTATTGTAGAAAGTTTTCCGTCAACATTTGCATAAAGCATAGGTTTGATTTGAAGTAAAGTACCTGCAACAGCAGCGGTTTTACTTACTCTACCGCCACGCATTAAATGATATAAATCATTTGGTGTAAAGTAATGGCAAATGTGGTCACGTCTTTCAACTGTTTCGTTATAGTTGCTTTCGATATCCATACCATTATCGCGTGCTTTAAGTGAATAGTAAACAAGCAAAGCTTCGCCCGAGCATGCAGCCTTAGAGTCTAGCATAAATATTTTCCTATTGGGAAATTCCTTTTTTAATTCTTCAACAGCTAAAGTAACGCTTTGGTAAGTACTGCTTAAGCTTGAAGAAAAACAAATATGAAGTATATCGTTGCCGTCCTCTAAGATAGGCCTGAAAAACTCGGTTGCTGTGTAAGTAGTTATAAGGGATGTAGTCGGCATGGCACCGTTTCTTACCTTGTCGTAAAATTCCTTACCCGAAAGTTGTTTATCAATACCATATTCTATATCGTCAATGGTGTATGCCATTGGAATGATTTTAAAGTTTGTAAAATTATTTAATAGTTCCTGTGGGAAATCGCAAGTAGCATCTGTGGTTATAAAATAAGACATAAGTACTCCTTGAATTAATTTTTCTTAATAATATGTAAATAATCAAAATAGCATATTTGTTTTATTCAAAACATATCATATAGTAGCATATTACAGTGATAAATAATAAGAATAATTCATTTTTAATTAAAATACTGTTGTTTACGCAAATATGCAATCTTAACTATTTATACATGTATATATTTTAGGGTATATGTGTATAAATGTCAATCTATTACACAAATAATTTAACAAATTTACATTTTCATTTTACAATTAATATATAATAGTAAACAAATAACCTATTTAATTGTTTATATTATGACCATATAGGCATATATCGCTTGATGATTCAGCAAATTTATGGCTGAAAAACAGCCCAATATAGTCGTAAAAGCTAAATTTTGCTAAATGAATGTAAAGTTGTTAATAATTTTTGCATAAAATATCTGCAAATCGTACAAATTTCAATTAATATTTGAGTAAAAACATTGAAAAAAGGCGTTGTTTACGTAAAATTTACACAAAGCAACCTTTGAAATATTGATTTTTGTCAGATTATGTAGTATGCTAAGTGTATAGAGATGTGTGTATTCCACACAAAAAAGGAGTTTATAATGAAAAGAACATTAAAAAGCTTCTTTGTATCAGCTCTAATGGTTTTAGTTTGTTTAACTTTGGTTGCTTGCGGGCAAGATATCGAGACAGATGTTGAAGTGACAGCACCATTCGGCGAAAAGTATCCGGAAAATGTGACTGCACAATATAAGATTAATAAATCTATGACAGCACTGCAAATGTACGAGGCAGGAGTTAAAAATTTTAAAGCAGCAAGCTTTGTTGCTTCAAGTCAACTAGGAAATATAACTACCAACAACAAGCTTACGGGAAATATGACCCAAAAACTTGATTGTTTAAAAATAAAAGAAGATAATAGATATTATTTGGGCTCCAGCAGCTATACGATTAAAGGTGGCCCAACAATAAAAATGAGCGACCAAAGTATTTACGAAAATGGTAAATATAGAGTAAGGTCAGCTAATTCAAAAGACATTAAAGTTGAAAAAGATGGTACTATGAGTGTATCCAAATGGCCGGCAGTCGAGGTTTTTGAAAGCTTAGGACAAGGCTTGCAAGTATACCCGGATGACCTAACTAAAATTAACATGTTTATTGTTAATAGCAAAACTTTAAAAACATCAACAAAACCAATTTATGATGCAAAGAATAAAACGTATAAATTTAATATTACTTTAGATTTAGAAACTGCAACTAAGGATTATATAAAAGTAATGGAATATAAGACTAAAAAGGGCGGCGTAACTCCAAAGGGTATTAATTTTACAAAACTTAGACTAACTGTAGTAATGTGGGAAAACGGTCTAATCAAATCTATCGGAAATGAAGAGTCATATATTGTAAATGCATTGGGATTTGAAAACAGAACGTCATTACTTGCTACCACCTATTTTACTTACGATAGAGCAGAAGTAAATACAGGTAATTATTTTAATCAATTTTAATTAAAAACTATTAAAAAACTTAAATGCAGCTATTTAGCTGCATTTATTTTGCTATATAATCCACAGTGTGTAGATAAAGTCCGAATAAAAAAGTAAAATCAAATTTGTTGTAAAATTGACAGTGTAATCAAAATATTACACTATTTCTCATAAAATAAATCAAATAAAAAAATTTAATGACTTGATATTTTTTTTATTAATCGAAATGAGATATATAATCTATTGATACATCTTGCATTTGTCTACTTTATGTGGATATTGACTCTAATTAAAAGCAATATTTTTATAGGTAATATTTGCAATGCGTTAAGCATTATAAAAACAGCTTTGTCAGTTTCGTATAAAATGTTTAATATAATTTGCAAAAAGCTTATAAAATATATCAAGTTTTAAAATTTTTCCGCTAATTAAAAATTTCTTATAATCATAATGAAAATTTTTAAATAAAAAAGGATTTGCAAAAACTGCAAACCCTTTTTTAAAGTGATTGATTTGTAATTAATTTTCAGTTGATTGAATTAAATCATTCATATTGTAAATACCCGGAGTTTTTATGCTTGTCATAAAAATACTAGCCTTTACAGCACCTTCGGCAAAAACAGCTTTTGAGCTTGCCTCGTGTTTAATTGTAATAATTTCGTCATTTCCAAGAAATAGTACTTCATGTTTGCCGACAACTGTTCCACCTCTTACGGCATGAATACCCAATTCATTTTTTTTGCGTCGTTCATTGCTATCGTGTCTGCCAAACTTGAATTCTAAAGTGTTGTTCATTTCTTCATTTATGGCATTTGCGATAGAAAGTGCAGTGCCCGATGGACTATCAACTTTTACATTATGGTGTTGCTCGATAAGTTCGATATCAAAGTTTTCGCCAAGAAGGTTAGTTGCTTTTTTAACTAAATCGATAAGCAAGTTAATACCTATTGACATATTGCTGGATTTAAATAGCGGTATTTCTTTTGACATTTCGGAAATATAGTCCAAGTCAAGCTCACTATAACCTGTGGTACATAGCACAACCGGAATTTTATTTTCCTTAGCGTATGGCAAAAAATCGTAAATTGCTTCCGCACGTGAAAAATCGATAATTACGTCTGCTTTTACATTGATTTCGGAAACACTTTTGAAGATTGGGATATTAAAATCTGCTTTATTTGCAAATTTATCTACACCGCCTATAGCGTTCGCATTGCTGTTTTTGTTAAGGCATTCAAGCAAAGTTCGACCCATTCTGCCACCGATACCCCATATTAATACATTAGTCATAAACTCCTCCGAGAGTAATTTTGTTATTTTATCAATCCGACGTTATACATTTCGTCCAATACTTTTATTTTTCCTGTCTCTGAAATAGGTGTCAAAGGCAACCTTGGCAAATTTTCACCGTAACCTAACTTTGAACAAGCGAATTTTACAGGAATAGGATTTGTTTCGCAAAACATTACTTCCATCAAAGGACGATATTTGAAAAACAAGTTTTGAGCTGTTTTTAAATCTCCCTCTTTAGCAGCTTTTACCATATCTACCATTTGTTTAGGGATGACATTGCTTGCAACGCTTATTAAACCATCTGCTCCTAAGCTCATTACAGGCAAAATAATACCATCGTCGCCGCTGTAAACTTTAAAATCACTGCCGCGTACTTCGGCAACAACGCTTGCTATTTGGCTTATGTTGCCACTTGCTTCCTTTACTGCAACAATATTAGGAATGTTTGCTAGGGCTTTGATTGTCTTTGGCAAAATGTTTACGCCCGTTCTGCCAGGAACATTGTATGCGATGATAGGAGTGTTTACTGCACTTGCTATTTGAGAGTAGTGCGCAATAAGCCCCTCTTGTGTGCATTTGTTATAGTATGGTGTAACTACAAGCAACATGTCTGCACCCAATTTTTCGGCTTCGATACTGTTTTCAACAGCAGTTGCGGTGCAGTTAGAACCTGTACCTACTATAACAGGTACTCTTTTGTTTATTTTTTCGATTGCAAATTTGATAGTAGCCACTTTTTCGTCATGTGACATTGTTGATGCCTCGCCTGTTGTGCCAAGCACAACCAAAGCATCTATTCCGTTTGCAATTTGGTCTTCTATTAGTCTGCCGTAAGCTTCAAAATCCACACCCTTAAAGTTGAACGGTGTGATAAGAGCAGTAGCAACGCCTGAAAACATAATAGTACCTCCGATTATTATTTAGATTTCTTTTCCATTAATTTTTGCATAATTTGAACGGCATTTGTTGCAGCACCTTTACGGATGTTATCTGCAACTACCCATAAGTTACAACCGCTTGGAACAGTCTCGTCAATTCTTACTCTTCCTACATAAGTTTCGTCGTGGCCGCTAGAAATAATAGGCATAGGGTATTTCAAGTTTGCTGGGTCATCATACAAAATAACACTTTCAGCATTTCTCAAAGCATCGTAAATACCTTCCAAAGTGCAAGGTTTTTCAAACTCTACATTAATAGATTCACTGTGGCTGTTTAATACAGGCACTCTGACAGTTGTAGCTGTAACTTTGATGTTTTTGTCAAGAATCTTTTGAGTTTCTTTCATCATTTTTTCTTCTTCTTTAGTGTAGCCGCTTGGCAAGAATACGTCTATGTGAGGTAGCACGTTATTAAAGATAGGGTATGGGAATTTTTTAGGTTCTGCACCTTTTACACCCTCAACCAAATCGTTATATCCTGCAACACCTGCACCTGATACAGCTTGGTATGTACTATAAACAATACGTTTGATAGTATATTTATCGTGAAGAGGCTTTAGGGCAACCATAGCTTGAATAGTAGAACAGTTAGGGTTTGCGATAATACCTTCGTTCCAATCTATATCATCGGGATTAACCTCCGGAACTACTAGCGGAACATTGTCATACATACGCCATTGGCTAGAGTTATCTACAACGATAGCACCGCATTTTACAAATTCAGGTGCGAATTTTGCAGATGTAGAGCCGCCTGCAGAGAATAAAGCAAAATCTACAGGGTATTTTGCGATATTTTCGTTAGTAAGTTCGATAACAGTGTGAGGTTTGCCCATAAAATCGATAACTTTACCCGCACTTTTGCTTGAAGCAAAAAGGTAATAATTTTCCACAGGAAGTTGTCTTTCAGTTAAAACTTCCAAAAATTTGTTGCCTACCATACCGGTAGCACCAACAACTGCAACATTGAATTTTTTCATATATGCCTCCATGAATAAAAATAAAATCTAATTTATAACGGATAAATAATTTTTTGATTTATCCGATTGTAACATGCTTGTAAAACTGCTTATACATATAATTTGCTTGAAATTTATGTTTGAATATTAAAAAAGCAGTACGACTATCGTACTGCAATAAAAAGCATTTTTACCGCTAGCATAATAGTACTCCATCTAAGATGACAGTTATAAGGATTTAGCCTTATACCCAACCTTAACCACTGCAATATGATTAAGACCTCGGCAATCATACCCTTTCTGCCTGTCGGTAATTGCATACCATTTGGCGGACATACTATTGCTGATTGCTCCTCTATTAGCATCAAAATTTAATTTACTAAATGATATCATAAAATTTTTAATTTGTCAAAAGATTTGCTACAATTTAATTGATATTTTTTTAATTTTAGTGTATAGTTAAATATAGTATAATGAAAAGTAGTGTAATTTTGAGCGAAAATGTCAAAAATTATTAAGTTGTAGGCGGAGTTTTTTTATTTTGCTATTTGAAATATGATATGTAAAACTTAAAATTTTTGTGAATTTCTTAACAGTACATTTTAATTTAATTAGTTCGACAATTTCGTTTTTAGATAATTAGGAGTTTTTTAGTATGGCAAAAACAGTAAACCGACAAAAATCAAATAAACCGTCATTTGCTGCAAAAGTATTGGATAAAATGACTTTGGGCAATGATATAAGTATAAACAGAGCGCCAATCGAAACAGGTATGATTCGTCATTGGTGGCGTACATTTAAATCGAATTACAGCTCGCTTGTTATTCAAAATATTTTGTGTATGTTGCTTGCTGCACCGTTTATTGCTTTGGTATTTTTTATTATGCCTAATTTGGAACAAAGGTGGATTTTACAAAATGCCTTTAACTTTGTAGGAGAGTTGGGACTTGGATTTACAGGCAGTACAACGGATACTGTAATGGCAATTAAAGGGATATATTTGTTTAGATTGATGTTTTACTCTTTGATTATACCATGCTTTAGTTTGATTGGTCTTGGAATGTCGGGTTTGTTTTACTCAAGTAGAAATGTGGCTTGGGGTGCAAAAATCAAATTTCGTCACTTTTTCCGTGGAGTTAAAAAATATTGGTGGCAATATATGCTTGCATTTACCATAATAGGTATTGCAGTGTATGCAGTTCTTGCCTCAATTTACGGATACTTGTATATGAGCATAGCAGGTATGACCACTTGGTATATGTATATAGTAATGATTATTGCCGTTCTTATTGCACTTGCGATTGTATACTTTATGATTACATTCTTGCCGATTATAAATATGTATAACTTTAAAGCGGGCGATAAAATAAAAAACAGCATTTTGCTTGCGGTTGTGCTTTTGTTACCGTCTACAATGCTTGGCATTTTGTGGATAGGTTTGCCGGTTGCTTTGATTTGGACAAGTTTGACACAAATGATTTTGCTGGTTACATTTGTTTTGTTCGGTTTTGCGGCGTATGCAACTGCCATCCAATGTTTCGGCGTTTATGCTGCGGATAATTATACAACCGTTTTATATCAAAATATGCTTTACACGCAAGAAAAGGAAAGACGCAGACAGGCGAGTGTCAATCGCAAAGGAACAAATAAAAACAAAAAGAATAAAGGAAAAAGATGATGGAAGCATATTCAGTTATAGCAAAATTTTATGATAGCGCTAATACTGACTTTGATTACTCAAAATATTTTGAATTTATAAAGCACTACTTTAGCGGAAAGGTCGTAGAACTTGCATGTGGAAGTGGTGCTTTTACCGATTATTTAGTCAAAGTTTGTGATAGCGTTATTGCTGTGGATAATTGTAGCGAAATGTTGGATAAAGCTGTGCAAAACAATTTTAAAAACAGAAAATATATTCAATTTGTAAAAGACGATATTTTGACTTTCGTACCTCCTTTTAAGGCAAACAACGTTATTGCCGTATGTGATGGATTTAATTACATAACGGATTGCGATTTGCAAAAGGCTTTTGACAAAATAAGCGGGTATATGAAAAGCGGCGGATACTTTATTTTTGATATAAGCAGTAGCTATAAATTGAAAAATGTTATAGGTAATAATATTTTTTACGAGGATAGGGACGATTTGACATATCTATGGACAAATAAACTTAATAAGGATTTTGTACAAATGGATATAACTGTTTTTGAAAAAATAGGGGATTTGTACAAAAGAGAAGACGAGAGTCATATACAATATATTCATGATAGACAATTTGTGGAAGATTGTTTGAAAAATGCAGGTTTTAGCGTACAAACATTTGACGGCGAAAAGTTTGATAGTCTGAAAGACGAAAGTTTAAGGCTTTTATTTATTTGCAAAAAATTATAATAATCAGTACAATTAATAAATCAAATACAAGGTGAAAAATGGACATTATACAAAAAGCGATATTATTTGGCGGAAAAGCTATTGTAAGCGTAGTAAACGGAAAAGATTTGGCACAGGTTGCCGTAGATAAACAGCAAACAAATGATGCTGCAAGCGAAGTTCTTGCAAGGGTGCTTTGTATCGGTGCTTTTTTAGGTTGCGGTATCAAAGGAACAAACATAAGGTTGAGTGTGACTGTTGATGGCGGCGGAAAATGCGGCAAAATAATTGTTGCAGGAGAGACAGGCGGTATCGTTAGAGGGTTTGTGGAAAATCGCAATCCTAAAGTGTCGAAGTCGGCTAACGGTACATACGATGTTTCCGAATGTATCGGAAAAGAGGGAAGTATAACGGTTATTAAGGATTTCGGACTAAAAAATCCTTATGTTGGCAAAACTCAAATTGTAAACGGAAGTATTGACAGCGATTTTGCATATTACTTTACAACTAGTGAGGGACTTCCTACGGCAGTTGCAAGCGGTGCGGTGATTAAAGACGGCAAAGTTTCATCCTGCGGGGCAATAATCGTTCAACCAATGCCAAATTGTGAGGAGGAGTATGTAGTTGTTTTACAGGATATTGTCCGCAATTTTACAAATTTTGGCGAACTTATACAAAACAAAACTGCGGAAGAGATTATAGAAGAAAATTTCGGACATTTCGAATGTAAACTTATGCCGCCTGTTTACCCCGAATTTAAGTGTAAATGCAGTGAAGAAAGAATGATTAATATAATCAAATCGTTGGATAAGGAAGAGATAAAAGATATACTTGCAAAAGAGAATAAAATTGAAATTCATTGCGATTTTTGTAACAAATATTATGTTTTTGATGCAAAACGCATAAAAGAGATTGCAAATATTTAAATGTAAAAATAAGGAATTGGTAATGATAAGTTTTGAAGAATATATGAGTCCGGAAAGAATTTTGCAGCTGGCTACGAAATATTATGAAAAGCAAGACTATGTGGCTGTAGCAGAGTTCTTGCAAGACAAATACGATAAATGTCCATTGGAAATACAATCACAATTACTTGAGTTGCTGGGTAATGTTTATATCAAGTGGGATGCGGTTGAACAAGCAATATGGGCTTTTAAATATGCGATTAAATGCAATCCTTTAAACAGCAACGCGTATCTTGATTTGGCAAATGTTTGTAAGAATTGTGGCGAAATTGGCGGCTTTAAAGAGGCACTAGTCACTTTTAGTAATTTGGATTATCAAGGTCTTTCAAAAGCCGAAGAATTGGTGGAGTATTTTAATAGCTTGAGTCAAAATCAACTTGATAACGAATTGTTTTTGGTAGATGATGATTTTAAAAGCAACGATATGCTTGAAAAAGCTTATGAATTATACAGCAAAGGGGAGTTTGATGTCGCTTGTGAATGTCTTGAAAAATTGCTTGAAATGTTCCCCGACTATCAACCTGCGTACGAATTGTTGATTTGTATCTATTTAACTTTATTTGACGAAGAAAAACTCGCAGATATCAGTGAACGTAGGTTTAAAAAATTTCCGGATAATTTAGAGGCCATAGCAATGTATCTTTATACTAAAAGACAGCTGAGTGATTTTGACAGCAAACAACTAACCGAAAAAATGTTGTACAGTCCTATAGAAAATGTACTTTCACTAAAAAGAATATGTGAGGTTTTGGATGCTCGCGGAGAATATGAAAAATGTGTAAAATTGCTAAATAATTACAGTACAAAAAACGAAAACAATTATGATATTTTAATGATGCGAATGATTGCAAATTTAAAAATAGGCAATTATCAAGATGCAAAGCGTCTACTTAAAAAAATCAATAACTATTACGGAATTATAGGTTTGGGACTTGTTTACGGTTATTTGTTTGATTGTAATAAGGAATCCCTTAAAATAGTTAACTACAACAGCATTCCTGATGAGTTGTGGGAAGTTGCAAATGCAATGTTATCGGATGTTTATGACAAAGCAAAAATTAACAAACCGATTGGCGACGATGAATTGTGGAATGTGTTTGAACTTATCGTAATGACTGCCGACGAAGATATAATAATAAAATTTTTGATTGATTTTAAAGATAGTTTTACGTTGAAGTTTTCTCAAAAGATTTTGGCAATAAATTATTTGAGAGAAATTCCGTCTATCATAAGAGCGGGTATTTTATACGCCATGCTAAAGTGCGGAATAACGGAATTTACATTTTTTACCGATGGCGGTTTAAATAAAGAAGAATTTTTGCCTATCGAACAGTTAAAAGATTATCCCGAATGTTATAGCGATGCTTATTACTATGCTTTTGCATATTGTGCGTTTTCCACTGAGGATTTTAGCAAAAATATATACACTTCCGCAGTAGAGTTGCTTGCTGCAATGAAAGAGACAAAACGCAAATTTCGTGACGAGTATGCTTTGGCTGCTGCTATTATTTGTAACAGCTATGTGCTTGTAAATGACGATATTGTACAAACTGTTTCTCGTGTTGTGGAGTGCAATGAAAAACGAGTAAAATCGTATATTTATGCAATAAAAAAGAACGGAGAGTTTTTCGATTTGGAAGACGATGATATTTTTGAATTGGTTTTAAAAAGAATTCATAACAAAATTTTAAAATCCGAAAATCCCGGAGAATAATACAAAATTTTAAAAAAAATTATTGAACAGCCTTACTTGTCGGCATAGATAGTAAGGGGGGATTTT
>OFFB01000657.1_pt1 | contig 29492 bp, 31 predicted proteins | sample 1521281 | NCBI WGS metagenome assembly OFFB01 (sample SAMEA3504109, study PRJEB24116) | mouse gut metagenome | biome: mouse gut; feature: mouse-associated habitat; material: faeces | place: Denmark | collected 2011
TCTAAAACTTACAAAATTTTTAGAAATAAACAGTCTTAAACATATTATTCGGTATATTTTTTTTGCAAATGGCAATAAATTTGATATCCGGAGGTAAATATGAACAAGAAAAACACAAAGACATTTAACAATTTGGCAAAAGCTTACGTAGGCGAATCATGTGCACGCGGCAGATATAATATGCTAGCAGAGTTCGCTAAAAAAAGCGGTTATGTAGCAATGAGCGATATGATTAAACTTATCGAAGAAAACGAATTTCAACATTCAAGAATGATGTATAGCTTTTTATGCTCAATGGATAAAAACGTTATTGATAATATAGAAATGAACATCGGCATTCCATTTAAGGAAAAACCTAATACTCTTTTGGACAACTTAAAATTTTCTGCCGAAGACGAGGAAATAGAGGCAACAAGAATTTATCCTCAATTTGAAAAAGATGCTCGTGAAGAAGGGTTTGAAGATGTTGCGAACTTCTTTAAAAACCTAATTCAAGTGGAAACTTGTCACAAAAGCACTTTTGAACAATTTTACGACCAACTTAAAAATGGTACAATGTACAAAAAGCCTAAGGCTGTAAAATGGAAATGTGCATCTTGCGGTTACGAACACACAGCAAAAGAGGCTTGGACTAACTGCCCTCTATGCGGTGCTCCGCAAGGCACAGTAATGTTGCAAATCGAAGATTGATAAAGTAATAAGCCACTCGATTAAGTGGCTTATTTTTTATTTTACTTTATCATATTTTCGTGTTGAAAAAACCACAAATTTAATAACATAATATAACAATTAATTGTTAAAAATTGATTTTAATATCGATTTTTGATAGGTTATTTGCAAAATTAAATGTTTTTTTAATTAAATTTTAACAAATAAAACAAAATTAAAAATTACTTTCTAACCGTTCCGTTGCCTACTGCAATATATTTTTCCGAGGTTAATTGCTTTAATCCCAAAGGACCTCTCGCATGCAATTTTTGTGTACTTATACCAATTTCCGCACCAAATCCAAACTCAAATCCGTCCGTAAATCTTGTGGAGGCATTTACGTACAAACAACCGGAATCAACCCTTGTAGTAAATTTTTTGATATTTTCCGCATTGTTAGAGATTATTGCTTCGCTGTGATTAGTGCTGTGTTTATTTATATGATCTATTGCATCGTCTATATTAGCAATGCTTTTTACCGAAATTAATAAACATTGATGCTCTTCAAAATAATCTTCTTCACTTGCAATTTGAACATTTTTATAATATTTGGCACATTCCTCATCACACTTAATAGTAACACCTTCTTTTACCAATGCTGCAAAAATTTTAGGCACGGCAACAGGCAAAATATCGTTGTTTATAAGCAACTGTTCCAAAGCATTGCAAACGGTAGGACGCTGAACTTTTGCATTGACAATAACTTTACATGCCATATCTAAATCGCAGTCGCTGTCCACATAAATATGGCAGTTACCGCCTGCACTTGCAATAACAGGCATAGTTGCATTTTCCAAAACAAGTTTTTTAAGCTTATCTCCGCCACGTGGTATAATAACATCTATATACTCGCCTTGTTTTAACATTTCGTTTGTAAGACTTCTATCCGTATCATTTACAAATTGAATAAAGCTATCGTCAACGCCAAGTTTTTGGATAGCTGTTTTCATAACATTGTACAAAGCCCTGTTACTGTTAATAGCATCGCTACCACCACGCAAAATCACACTGTTACCCGTTTTAATACAAAGTCCTGCAACGTCAATGGTAACATTTGGTCTTGCCTCGTAAATAACACCGATTACGCCAAGCGGAGCACGTACTTTGCTTATTTGCAAACCGCTATCGGTAGTCCATGTTTCCACAACTTCGCCTACAGGGTCAGGCAGCTTAACTATTTCAAGCAGCCCGTCACTCATAGCCTTAATACGGGCGTCATTAAGTGTCAATCTATCCAAAAAAGCTCCGTCCCTACCCTTTAGCGAGTCGGTATCCACTTTATTTTCTGCCAATATATAATCTTTATTATCAAGTATGCTTTGAGCAATAGCCGTCAAAATTTCGTTTTTCTTATTCTCAGGCATACCGCTTAATTCATAACTCGCTTGCTTTGCATTCATACAAAGCTGTTTAATATCAACCATTACTCTTCATCCTCATCGTCAAGTTCTGCATTGTGATAAACGTTTTGTACATCATCGTTATCCTCAAGCATATCAATCAATTTTCTTACCTTAGCCGCAGTAGCTGTATCCGGTGCAACTGTATTTTGAGGAATCATACTTACCGAAGCTTCCAAAATTACCAAAGCAGAATTAGCCTCCAATGCCTGATTAACCTCGCTGAATGATGCAGGGTCAGTATAAATTTCACAAACGCCGTCGCTAATTTGTACATCGTCTGCGCCTGCTTCCAAGGCGATTTCCATTATTTCGTCCTCGTCATGATTTTCCATATCCACAACGATAAGTCCTTTTTTATCAAACATATACGACACACAACCGCTTGTCCCCATTTGTCCGCCGCATTTATCAAAGTGGTGTCTTATATCTCCCGCAGTACGATTTTTGTTATCTGTCAAAGTTTCAACGATAACCGCAACACCGCCTGCTGCATAACCTTCGTAAACATTTTCCTCATAGTTAATGCTACCAAGCTCGCCGCTTGCCTTTTTAATGCTTCTTGTAATGTTATCGTTAGGCATATTGTTAGCTTTTGCTTTTGCTATAACATCACGTAATCTGCTGTTACTATCAGGGTCAGGTCCGCCGTTTTTTACAGCTACTGCAATTTCCCTACCTATTTTAGTAAAAACATTTGCTCTTTTAGCATCATTAGCACCTTTTTTCCTTTTAATATTAGCCCATTTACTATGTCCTGACATATTTTTGTCCTCCGATTATTCCTGTTAAAATTAAATATTCTATTTTTTAATTATACCACAAATTATTTATTTAATCAATACTCTTCTGACCATTTAATGTGATTTGTCAAACGATTTTAAATATTTTTTATTTTTGCCTTAAATTACAAAAGAGCTTTTATTTACTTATCCCGTTTATCCGTTAATTAGTTGATATAAAGCTATACTTAATGAAACTCCTGCGTTTAACGATTCCATATTTCCGTTCATAGGCAAAGCAATCAAATTGTCTGCCTGTTCTTTCATTTCCTTTGATACTCCGCGCGACTCATTGCCTACAAGCAATGCAAATTTACTAGGCTTATCTGCAAGTTTAAACAAATTCTCTCCCGCCATATCAAGCACAAACAGCGGCACACTCAAATCGCTTTTTGACTGCAATTTTTTGATATTAACAAAAAATATACCGCCCATAGAACTTCTTACAACTTTTGGGGAATACAAATCCACACAATCGCCGTAACAATAAATCAAATTTACTCCGCATGCAACAGCTGTCCTTATAATAGTCCCTGCATTGCCTGGGTCTTGCAAATCATCAAGCACAATACATTTATCACACTTAATATCACTCTCTTGAGGCATACAGCAAACAGCAACCACGCCACTTGGGCTTTTGGTATCGCTTATTGCGCCCATCACTTTATCGCTTACCAAATAAATATTTTTATTCTTTTTTGCGATATTTTGATATTTTTGAAAAGTATTTTCCGTCATAAACAATGCCAAAATAAAGCCGTCAGGTATATCTTTTACGATATTTACACCTTCGGCAATAAACTTACCGCTTTGATACCTGTCCGCTTTTGAACTTAATAACTTTTTAATTTCCTGTATTTTCGCATTACTTATGCTTGTTATTTTTTCCATCTTTCAAGTTGTATTCCGATAATTTGTTATTTTTATTTTATGGCATTTTTTTAATCTTTAAAATACCAAAAAGTCATTGCAATAAAAATTTGTGGATAAAATCAATTAAAACCTTCAATAAACTTGAAGGTTTTAATAAAAATTACTTAGCTAATTTAGCTTTAGCTTTTTCACAAAGTGCAGTAAAACCTGCAGCGTCATTTACAGCCATATCAGCCAAAACCTTACGGTTAAGATTGATTTCGTTAAGCTTTAGACCATGCATTAATGTACTGTAAGTTAGTCCATTCATACGAGCAGCAGCATTGATACGAGCAATCCAAAGTTGTCTGAATTCTCTTTTCTTAAGCTTTCTGCCAACGTAAGCATAGTTACCGGATTTCATAACAGCTTGACGTGCTACTCTGTAAAGTTTGCTCTTAGCACCAAAGTAACCTTTGGCTTGTCTCATTATTTTTCTACGCTTTTTGATAGCGTTAACACCTCTTTTAATTCTCATTATCCATTACCTCCGTCCTATTAGCTATAAGGAAGAATCTTCTTAACTGTCTTAGCTTGAGTCTCAGACACGTAAGTAGCTTTCTTTAAATTACGTTTTCTCTTAGTTTCTTTCTTTGTTAAAATATGGCTCGCACCGTTTTTAGCTCTTTTGATTTTACCATTTTTAGTAAATCTAAAACGCTTGCCGGCGCCACTGTGTGATTTTACCTTTGGCATAATACCTTCCTCCAATATATATAAATTATTTTTTTACGTTTGATGCGATAATCATAGAAATACTTCTACCCTCAAGATTAGGTTGTTTTTCCATAACACCGTTTTCTTTTACAAGTTCAAAAAACTCTTCCATAACCTTTACGGCAATTTCGGGACGTGCCATTTGTCTACCTTTAAGTTTAATGGACGCACGCACTTTATCCCCTGCTTTCAAAAACTTGTTTGCATTGTTGGCTTTTGTTTTCATATCGTTTGTATCGATAGTTGCAGAAAGCCAAATTTCTTTTAGTTCCACAATTTTTTCTTTTTGTGCTTTCTTTTGTTCTTTTACTTTTTTGATTTGCTCGTATTTAAACCTGCCATAATCCATAATTTTAGCAACCGGTGGATTACCTCCCGCAGCAATTAAAACCAAGTCCAAACCTGCACCGTATGCCATTTCTTTAGCGGAATTAGTTGGCACAACGCCTAGTTGGTCGCCGTTTTCGCCGATTAATCTGACTTCCTTAACCCTTATTTGGTCATTAATGATATGATCTTTATTAATAATTATGCCCTCCCGCAAACAAAAAAATAAAGTGGATAACAAACACAGTTATCCACAAAAATACAATATCGATAATTAAAAAAATCAAAATATTGATTACCGCGCTCGCACTTTTGCAATCGAAAAATCCCTTTTGCACGCTGCCGGTGAGAAATAACTTTCTGCTTGTTATCAATATATTATCATACGCATTGTACATTGTCAAGCGTTTTTTATCGTATATCAAATAAATTTTTTACAAAAACAAATTAACTCTATTAAACGTATGTTTCCAAAACATTTCCTTCCTTATCCAACTTTCCGTCAGTACATACAATCACAAAATCGGGTGAATACAACAAATAATTTTCGGACTTTTCAATATTTGGCCATTGTTGCATACTACCTGTAAAGTTGATTGTTTTAAGATTGGTACAACTTACAAAAGCATCGTCGTAAATATTTTTCAAACTTGCAGGCAAAGTTAAAGTTTCAAGCTTTTTGCATCCCGAAAATACATTAGGACCTAATATCTCCAAATTTGCAGACATTGTTACACTTTGCAAATTTTCACATCTTTCAAAAGCACCTTGCCAAATCATTCCAACGCTATCCGGTATAACTATACTTGTAAGCTCTTTAAAGTAATAAAAAGCATAAGCCTCTATCACTGTTACACTATCAGGTATTACACAGTTTTTACTTGCAACCAACAATTTTGTTCCGCTTTTATTTAACAAACAATTATTTTCGCTTTTATAATATTCGTTATTTTCGTCTACTGTTATACTTTCGATATTCACACAGCACAAAAATGCCCTATTTACAATCGAATTAACTGTATGCGGTATAGAAATACCTGTAATACCGCTACGATACGCAAAAGCCAATACGCCTATTTGGGTAACATCGTAGTTTTGCCCCTTATAATTTATACTTGCAGGTATTGTAATATTCCCACTCAAGTTGCTGCTTTGCTTAACTACAGTGGCTTGATTATCTTTTATACCGTATCTAAGCCCGTCCACCATAGTGTAAATATATCCGTCATTGGCAATATCGTTTTGCTTATATGACCAAACAACAGTACCCCCTCCTCCACAGTTCACGTTAGACCAATTATCCGCCCAACCGTCAAGTTTACTATCCGCTTCGCAGTATATTACTGTTTTTTCATTTCCGAAAACTATCATTGAGCCAATATTTTTAACGGTTAAAGGTATGGTAATTTCAAATAAATTTTCGCATACGGAAAAAACTTCATCCCCTATACTTGTTACGCTATTAGGTATAACTACACTTGTCAAATCCATACAAGCAGTAAAAGCGTTATTCTTGATTTCTTTTAAACTATTAGGCAATGTAATATTTTTTAAACCACTGCCTTTAAACGCATCAACACCTATTGAAGTAATACTATTAGGCAAATTCAATTCACTTAATTGGGCACATTGTCTAAAAACTTCATCGTCTATAATATCAAGTTTTTCGGATAAAACTATATTTTTAATTAATGCACAGTTTTTAAATGCCGCTCTCTCGATTACCGTTACTTTATCCAAAACCAAAGTTTGCTCCAAACTTGTACAATTTTCAAAAGCGTTTCTTCCTATCTTTAAAAGATTTTCAGGCAATGTTATACTTTTTAAATTAGTGCAAGCTTTAAACATATATTCGTCAATTACAGTAATATTTCTCGGCAAAATTACACTTTCCAATTCCGTACAACGACTAAAACATCCGCCAAGATTAACTACGTTATTAGGGATTGCAATGCTATTTAAACCGCTGCCAGCAAAAGCTAATTTTTCTATTTCCGTTATTTTGTCGGATATGTCAAATTCCGTCAAACTTTTGCAGCCGTCAAACATTCCGTATTTTATTATAGTCAAATTATCCGGCAATACTATATTGTTAAGTTTACTGCAATTTCTAAAAATATTTTTTCCTATTTCGGTAACGCTGTTAGGCAAAACAATTTCGGATAAATTGCTACAGCCGTCAAAAGCTCCGTCCGCGATGCTTGTAATGCTATTTGGAATAGTTATTTTGCTAAGGCTACTACATCCCATAAAAGCATCCTTACCGATAGTTGTTACAGTACTTGGTATTGTAATGCTAACAATATTATCGCAGGCTTTAAAAGTATCTTCTTTAATACCGATAACCACTCTGTTATCAACCATATTAGGAATAACTATGTTTGTATCCTCACAAGTGCCTATGCTGTAAACAGAACAACTTTTCTCCCCGTGATAAACATAATGCAAACCTTGTGTGCCATAAATAAATCCACATTCACATTTTCCGTCAATTATATTATGCGCTTGGGTATTTTGCGTTTCACCGCAAATCGAACAAATTTGCCAATGGTTAGTACTGTCATAATATATTTTGCTTTCAACAGTGTGCTTGCTTATATCTTTTTTTAATTTACAACTATCACATTCCTGCCAATGGTTGTCACTATCTTTGTTTAAAACGAAATTATGTGCAGCGCTACCTTTTATATGTCCGCATTTTTCACATTCTCCCCAATGGTTGACACTGTCATTTTCATAAATCCAATTATGATTTTCCAAATCTATTTGACCGTCGCAAACAGTACATTCTTTCCAATGTTTGTCGTCATCCTTTTTTTCTACCGTGGTATGCTCTTCCACTTTAACAATGTAACAGTTATTACATTTATACAAATGGCTGTCATAACTTATATAACCCTTAAGTACCCAATCATGCTCATCGCAAACGTAAGACTTGTTATCCTCCGTTTCGTCATCCCCATCACAGGCAACAAAAAATACTGCTACAAAACACATTAATGCAACAAGTAAAAATATAAAAAATTTGCTTTTTTTCATACTCAATCCCCCTGAGACAATTTAACCGCGATTTTCGATTGGTTTTTGTACTATTCTTTACTACTTAATTATATCATAAAATATATAATAAGTCAATATTAAAACACAAAATGTTACTTTTTAAAAAATAAATGCCTCGACTATACAAATTATAATCGAGACATTTTCATTTTAATTAATAAATATCAAAGCTCTATATTTTCGGCAATTTTCTTTAAAAATTCCTTAGTTTCGCACTTAACGACTTTTACCGCATCGTTTTTAAAGATTAGCGCCAAGTCGCCTGTCATATAGCCGGATTCGATAGTTTTGATACTTGCTTTTTCAACTGCATCCGCATATTTTACAAGTTCTGCATTGTTATCTAACTGACCGCGTTTACGGAAAGCACCTGTCCATGCAAAAATAGTTGCGATTGGGTTTGTGGAAGTACTTTCTCCCTTTTGATATTTGTAGTAATGTCTTGTTACAGTACCGTGAGCAGCCTCAAACTCCATAACTCCGTCAGGCGCAACCAATACACTTGTCATCATTGCAAGACTTCCAAAAGCAGTTGCAACCATATCCGACATAACATCGCCGTCATAGTTTTTGCAAGCCCAAATAAATCCACCGTTACTACGAACTACTCTTGCAACCGCATCGTCAATCAAAGTGTAAAAATACTCTATGCCGGCTTTTTCAAATTTTTCCTTATACTCGTTTTCAAATACTTCGTTAAAAATATCTTTAAATCTGTGGTCGTAAATTTTGCTTATAGTATCTTTGGAAGAAAACCAAACATCTTGATTTGTCTCCAAAGCGTAGTTAAAGCAAGATTTTGCAAAACTGATAATTGAGCTATCGGTATTGTGCATACCCATACAAACGCCCGCTGTCTTGGAGTAATCGAAAATCTCTATCTCCCTTGTACCGTTCTCATCCTCTACAACAAGCTTTGCTTTTCCGCCTTTAGCAACCTTTGCCTCCACATTTTTGTAAATATCGCCGTAAGCGTGACGGGCAATAGTTATAGGTTTTTCCCAAGTTGGGATATATGGAGTAATGCCGTTAACCAAAATCGGCGAACGAAATACCGTACCATCCAATATGGCTCTTATAGTACCATTAGGCGACTTCCACATTTGTTTTAAATTATACTCACTCATTCTTTGAGTGTTAGGGGTAATAGTCGCACACTTTACACCCACGCCGTATTTTTTAATAGCTAACGATGCATCTATTGTGACTTGGTCATTTGTATTGTCCCTTTCCACCAAGCCCAAATCGTAAAATTCCGTTTTCAAATCAACATAAGGCTCAATCAAAATTTCCTTTATCCAATCCCAAATAAGTCTAGTCATTTCATCCCCTTGCATTTCTACAATAGGTGTTGTCATCTTAATTTTATTCATAAGTCATTCCATCCTCACTAAAGTATAAAACCATTATAACTTATTTGTGAAATTTTTGCAATAGTTTAGGCGAAGTATTTTCACTTAATGTCAACAAACTACTGTCAAACCTTTTTATCAAAGCTTTATTTTCCTTATATCTTGCAAAAGCACTTTCAATCAAAATGTCTGTCAAGTCCATCATATCGATTCCGACACCCGCAAACAGATAATAAGCCATTGACCCCGGCACTGTGTTTATCTCGTTCAAATACAACTCTTCGTAAACACTGTCATACAAATAGTCAATCCTAACCACACCAAAAAGTCCAAGCTCTTTATATACCTTTTTGGTAGTGTCCATAATTTCCTTTTTCAATGCGGATGTCAAATCGTATTTTTCTTGTTTTGCCTTGCCGTCAAACATTAGGTACTTATCGCCAAAGTCCAAAATATCCTTACTGCGAACAGGTATATCCACATCACTCAAAATAATTTCGTTACCGCTAAGCACTGCAGCACAATTAAACTCCACAAGATTATCGACTTTTTGTTCTATCAAAGCCAACTTGTCATACCTCAAAGCATTTTGTATAGCTTTATAAATTTGTTTGCTGTCAGTAACCGCTTGCACACCTACTGACGAGCCTAGACTGTTAGGTTTGACAACCACATTATTATTAAACTGTTTAAATATTTCCTGCACTCCGTCCTCAGTAATTTTATCGTCAACCAACAGGTAATTTACATTTTTAACCCCGATTTTCGTAAGATAAATATGCGTTAACGCCTTATCCATACAAATTGCCGAGCGTGCTATATCCGTGCTTGTATATGGTATATCATTTGCCTCAAGCACACCTTGAAGTCCTCCGTTTTCGCCTATTCCGCCGTGAGTACAAAGCAATGCAACATCTATACTTACACTTTTTTCCTTAAACTTTCCTCCTGCATAAACGAGCCTTTTATCCGTTACGTAAACTTCCTTAAAATACGCCTTATTAAATTTTGTGTATATACCGACACTCAATGCTTTGGAGCTGTCTACAAGCCAAAATTTATTATCGCGAATATACACTGCAATCACTTGATATTTACTTGAATCCAATGAGGACATAGCCCCTATACCTGTGATTACGCTTATGTCCGACTCTACACTATCCCCACCGAAAAATACTGCAACTTTAACCATATCCCCCTCCTAATAATTATCCGGCAAATCATTTAGCAATAAAAGAACATCGCCCGCACGCAAATTGTCTTTAAAAGCCGATTGAGCTTCCCTTAAATTTTTATACTTAATAATACGTGTAGGGTTATATCCGCTGTCCACAAGTCCTTTTTGCAATTTATCGGCAAGTTTACCAACTAAAATTGCAATATCGCAAGAACTTGACATTTTAACTCCCAAATTGTAATTTATCTCGTCTTCTTTTTCTCCGCCTTCAACTATGCCTTGACACACAACTACTTTACGGCTGTCAAACATTGACAAAGTATCCAAAGCCACCTGCACACCTACCTCGTTAGCGTTATAACTGTCATCGATTATCGTAATGCCGTTTGCTTTTATAACTTCCAACCTATGAGGGGTAAATTCTAGTTTTTCAATGCCGTAAGATATGCTGTCTATATCCATACCGAGACCTACAGCTACTGTTACGGCAAGTAAGATATTTTCAATATTATGCCTGCCAATCAATTTTGTCCTGCAATTTCTAATACTCTCGCCTATTTTTAAATCAAATAATGTACCCTCAGTAGTCGTAATTAAATTTTCTACACAAATATTTCCGCTGTGAATACTTGTCAACATTTTGTTTGGCAAAATACACCTGTCATACATATTTTTGACTCTTGCATTTTCCCCATTAAACACAGCCAATCCGTTATTATCAAGTGCCTCAATCAACTCGTATTTACCGCGCATTACATCTTCAACACTACCAAAGGTTTTCAAATGTTGTCCCGCTACACCTGTAATTACGCCTACTTGCGGTTTTAATGCCTTTGCAATTTTGGCAACATCCCCGATATGTCTTGCACCTATTTCCATAATAAATACCTGAGTGCTATCCGTTATTTCATTTACGCTTTTTGCAAACCCCATAGGTGTATTATAACTGAAAGGAGATGCTACTACTTCAAACGATTCGCTTAAGATAGTTGCCATTATATTTTTAACCGAAGTTTTACCATACGAGCCGGTAATGCCGATTTTCATAAGGTTTTGCATGCTGTCCAACTTTTCTACCGCTTTGTTAAAATACTTATTTTGAATATGTTTTTCAAGCGGTGCGATAAGTAAAAACGCAAGTCTTACGGTTAAAGGTGTTAGCAAAAAATTTATCCAAACATAATAAAATATACTTAAATTTGTGATAATGGATAGGTAATAAATACCTCCGAAAAATGCAAGTGTCAAAATTGTAAACAACGCAAAATAACGCATTACACGTGCAGTTACCACAAGCGGCGTTTTAGATTTTTTAATCAAACCAATCGCTACATAAGCAAGCAACGGCACACAAAAAGCAATTAGCAACCAATACCAAGCCGCTACCTTTAAAAGGGATAAAATCAAGCATATAATTTCCCCTAGTAATAAAGATATGTAAAGCCCTATTTGATAGCTCATTTCCGCCCCGTAAAAGCCTAAACCATAGCTTTGCAGTTGGATTATATTTATATTTCTGATTGCAACAAGCACCAATAAAATTGCAAGTACAATACATACGATAATTTGCATAAAAAACCTCCTTTATTTTCCACAAAAACTTCTCAAACAATTATAAAAAGTACTTTTAGATTGCAAATAGCTAAAATGACCACAGTTTTCTATCACAACCAATCGTGAGTTTTTTATTTTTTTGTTAAATGTTTTTGCAAACTCTAAAGGAGTTTCCTTGTCCTCGCTTCCCCAATAAATAAGTGTGGGGATTTTAATATCTTCTATCTCTTTATCTTGATAATAATTGACTATATTTATAAAAGTTTTTTTCATTACAGGTGACAGTGTTTTGTAGTCGCTCGACCCGTAGTTATCCGTGTTAAGTCCAAGCTTTCGCCTTATTTTATATTTGTAAACTTGTATGTAATACTTAGCACCTCTTTTGGGTTTAAGCCCCGCACTATCTACCAAAACCAACTTATGACAAATGTTATTTGCAGCAAGCTTAATACCAATCCTACCGCCAAATGAATGTCCTACCACTATTATTTCTTTAGCATTTTGCTCTTCGATAATTTTCCTAACATAGTGATAATAATCAAAAATATTAAGCGGCTCTTGAGGTTCGACTTCAAAAAAAGATATAAGCATACACTTATATCTATCACTTAACATTTGTGCGATTTCTGCAAAGCTTTCAAAGCCTCCGCCAAAACCATGCAAAAAAACTATTAATTTGTCTCCGTTTCCAATAATTTTATAGTCGATACTACACACCTCCAAAAGCATAAATCAATGCATCTTCGCCATCCTTATAGTATCTTTTTCTACAGCTTATCAACTTAAAGCCGCATTTCTCATAAAGTTTAATTGCTATATTATTACTGCTTCTGACTTCCAAAAATATTCTTTCGATATTATTAAATTGTGCCTGTTTTATAATTTCGGCAACTAATATTTTACCATATCCCAAGCCTCGGTATTCAGGCAAAACAGCAATGTTGGTAATATCTCCCGACGGATAAATCCCCGCATATCCTGCTATCTTTTCTCCCAAATCGATAACCACCATTATGCAACCGTTATCTAACGATTCAAGCAACATTTTCTCCGTCCAAAAATCGGAAAAGCACCGATTTTCGATGGTTTTTATGCTTTTTATATCCTCTTTTGTGGCAAGTCTTATCATTCTGTTTCCCTCTCTGCCTGAGACTTTTTCAAATATAATGGAGACAGCATTTGGCAAAATTCCTTATTGTTGATTTTGTCCAAAACGCAAGCTACAATCTTGTTAATTTCTCGCTCGCCATTCCACTTTATTACCTTGCAGCCACACTCAAGCATTTCTTGCTCGGTAGTGTTAAAAAGGGCAACTTCCCTGCCGCACTTATACTGCCCTGCATAGTAGTTACCATGCCTGCAATCCAATGCAATCAAAATATCATTAGTATTATTATATGCAACAGTTTCAAAAGTGTTAACGGCAATTCTATTGCAACCCGTCGCAAAAGCAAGTCCGTTGCAAGTAGTCACTCCAAGCCTTATGCCTGTAAAAGACCCGGGACCAATCACGCAAGCAATATTTTGCACTTCACTTATTTTTATTCCGCTTTCATTTAGCAATTCATCTATAGTCGGCAATAACACGCTATTATGTTTTTTATTACCGTTACTTGTTCTGTAACTAACTTTGCCGTTATTATAAAGCAAAACAAAAAGCTCGTTTTGACAGCTGTCCACAAATAAAAAGTTCATTATTCCCCTCATTTTATTTCAAATTTACGCGAGTTTTCGCCGATTTTTTCAATATCTATCGTTATAATTTTTTTATCTTGCGGAAAGTCGGTAAACTTATTCCATTCTATAACCGCAACTCCACTCTCAAACAAATTGTCGGATATTCCAAGCTCAAACAATTCATCCTCACTCTCTGCCCTGTACATATCGTAATGGGATAGTTTGTATTTTGCATTGTATTCTTTCATAAATGCAAAAGTCGGACTTGTCACAATATCTTTTACTCCGAGCGCGGCAAAAAGTGCTTTGGTAAAAGTGGTTTTACCCGCTCCCAAATCTCCGTTCAACAAAATTATTTCATTGCCGCAAAGCTTGCTTGCAATTTCTTCCGCAAGCTCTCTCGTACTCTCTAAACTATTCGATATGTATTCCATATCGCTATTATATAACTTTTTTAAATTAATTGCAATTAAATAGTTGCATTTTTTATTTTGTGGTTGTATACTAATATTGTCAAAGGGATTTGAAATACTTGTTCAAGCATAAGCAAGCAAAATTATGTTTGTAACTTTTAAATCAAAAACTTTTGCAAAACTAAATATTTAACTTTGGGGCGAGGTGCAATTCCTCACCGACGGTAATAGCCCGTGAACATTGCTTGCAATGCCGAATAGGTGTAACTCCTATGCCGACAGTATAGTCTGGATGAGAAAAGTTATTTTATATGAGCTAAATAAAATAATTTAATTGTAATAAATTTATTTTTAAACCTATTTTCAATTAAAAATTTATTTACCTCTAAAAAGTTTTCCAATCATTACCCAAAGTGCGGTATGATTTTTTTTATTTGGAGGACTTTTTTATGAAAACAAAAATTTTCAACACAAGAAAAATCGCTGGTATGGCATTACTTTCCGCACTTGCAATAGTATTATTGTTCATACCCGGTTTACGATTTCCTATTATCCCGTTAACCCCGTTTTTGGAATATGATGCTTGCGATATTCCTATCATGTTTGCAACATTTGCCTATGGCCCCGTTTCAGGATTGATAGTTACATTTATAGTAAGCGTTATTCAAGGTGTCACGGTTTCTTCCGCAAGCGGAATTTACGGAATTTTAATGCACATTTTTGCAACAGGTTCTTTTACGATAAGTGCAGGATTTTTATTTGCATTTTTGAAAAAGAAAAAACTAAACCAAATCGCAGCACTTGCAATTTCCACATTAGTAGGGTCTTTGTGTTGGGTAGTTATTATGATATTTGCAAATATGGCAATCACTCCGCTATTTATGAAAGTTCCGTTTAATGAACTTATGAAATTAATGCTACCTGCAATCATTCCGTTCAACTTGATTAAAGCAAGTGCAAATGGTATAATCGGTGCTATTTTATATATACCACTTCACAAAAGCGTATCAAAATATCTTGATAAGCCCGTTGTCACTGAAGAAGACTTGGCTACCGAGCCAAATTTGCTAAGAGATAACATTTTGCCCGAGACGGATAAAATTACAGAACTAGAAAACACGGACGCTACTATAATTAACGAAATAGCTGAAAGCGATTGCAAGAGCGAAAATATAACTTCCGAAAACTAATCAAATTTTAATATTAAAAAGCTTAAAAAAAGGTGTCCAATACTCGGCCACCTTTTTTATTATTGTTTTTTATCTAATATAATTTCAATTAAAAATAAACAAAAAACTGTATTAGAAAAATATTAAAAAACAAAAAATATTCTTACCATTCAAACGTTTTTTGTTTTTATATTGTATTTTTACTTAAATTTATTGATTGTTTAAAACTTTTTCCAAACGGGTAAAATCATTATGCGAACAAGGCTGTTCAACATTATTTATTCTATACAATTCAACGCCAAACTTGTACATTTCCATGACGCAGTTGCACAAGTTATTGCCAAGGTTTGTCAAAGAATATTCCGTTTTAGGCGGCACAACAGGATAAAGTACTCGGTTTATTATACCATCCCTCTCCAATTCTTTCAGTTGCTCGGCGAGCATTTTAGGCGTTGCTTTTACAAGTTTTGCAAGCTCACTATATCTCAATGTCCTGTCAAATAAATAATATATAATCTCCAATTTATATTTACCGCCTATAACCGCAATCGTCGCATCCAACGGACAGCTGCAACTTTTTAAAACATTTATATCCATATTCTTTATCCTCTTACTTTCCCAAAAGTAAGTATCGCACTTTAAAGTGCGTACTTGACAAATTTATAGTATGGGTTTATTATAAAATCAGATAAAGGCTTTGTCAATAATTTTTAAGGAGGTTTCTATGGAATTCTTACAATTAGCAAAATCACGCTACTCTGTCCGTTCATTTTTGAACAAACAAATAGAAAGCGAAACACTTAACAAAATTTTACAAGCAGCAAACATTGCTCCGACTGCGGCAAACAAACAACCGCAAAATCTTTATGTGTTGCAAAGCGAACAGGCGCTTAAAAAAATAAACTCTGTATGTAAATGTATTTTCGGTGCACCTACTGTCATTTTAATTACCGCAAACAAAAACGAAATGTGGAAAAATCCTTTTTCACAAGATTATAATACAGGCGACATTGATTGCAGTATTGTTTGCACTTATTTAATGTTGCAAGCGTGGGAACTTGGCGTAGGCTCATGCTGGGTCGGATATTTTGATTTAACCGAAGTCGCAAAAACAATGAATATCCCCGACAATGAAAAACTTGTTGCAATTTTACCAATGGGCTACCCGTCAGAAAAATCAGCACCATCTCCAATGCACTTTGCAAAAAAAGACTTAAGTCAAATAGTTACTCATTTATAAAATAAAAGTATCTTACCAAAATAACTAAGCAATTACTTCGTTTGCTTAGTTATTTTTTATTTCGATATTTGATTTTCAAAATCTTAACACTCTAATTAAAATTATTGCTTATTATTTTCCGTTTCAAAAGCAAACATGAGGTCATTTTTCACATTTTCTACACTTGACATTTGTTTTATTACATAAGCTGCAATACTAGGCATAATTTTGTCTTTTGTTTTAAAACCTATATACCTATAAGACTCATTCATTAAAAGATTATTTATGTAAATTGTGTCCCACTCATCTAGCTCAAGTATTTTGTAAGTATATTTATCATATTTCGACTTGTATTTTTGCACATCATCCATATTTTTTATTATATGCTTATTTACAAAATCATTTTTCGGAAGCGAAAAATGTTTTGATAACAACAAAGACGGAGATATGCCCCACTTATCCAAAAATTCCTGACCTAAAGCATTTAAATGAACTGTTTTCCAAAATTCGTCTACTACCAAAATTGCCAAATCGCTTGATACGGGAAATAATAAAAAGTTATCCATAAATTCCGAGTTTTCTTCCGCTCTCTTTTTTGCTACATGACCAAACCCGTCAACGCCAAACAAATTTTTACCAACCTCTTCAACCATTTTGCAATATTCTTCAGGTGAAAATTTCATTTTAACAGGAAGCCTTTCGGTTACGCAGCCTGAATCGTTTAGCACAAACTCTTCAGTTGTATGCACAAACATAAGAAACCCCGTATAAATACTTCGTGTGTTGAATTTCACTCCTACTAAATCATTTTTCAAAATCAAATCTTCCAAAGAGTTATCCAATATTGCTTGAATTTCCCTTTTCCAAAAATCCAACAGTGATTCATCATCTTTTATATTGTATCTGGATAGCACACCATCTTTATTGAAATTTTCGCTGTACCCAAAGCTATTTTTTAAATTACGGTACTGCTGTATTAAAAGAAATTTTTTTATCATCTCAAGTTCTTCTCTTGTAATAATAAATGTATCGTATTCTTCATTTACCAATCTATCGAGTATTTTATAAAACGGCTCTTCTATTTTTATTTTCAAATCTTTTTCTAATTTTTTTACATCTTCATTTTTTACGTCATATAAGTTTTTCTCATAAAAAGCACTTTCGCTATTACGTTTGATTACTGCTTTTTTATGCAAATCAATAATATTTACTTTATATTTGCCATTTTCCTCTCTTGTTGCAAAATTTTTCACAACCTTATTAGGTATGTAATGATTTCTCTCGTACTCTGACATTCTATTTCCCCTTATTATTTTTTATAATTTTATTTTTTATGTGATAGGTTGATTATAATAGATTAGTATATAATTTCCCTATCAGCTTTCTAAATGTTTATATTTTATGCAGTTTTATAAAAATCTTGCAATTATAAATTAGCTCTATAGGTTATTTTTATAATCTGTTCCCCAATCATACATTGCATCAAGAATAGGTTTCAACGATTTTCCTATTGGCGATAATGTATATTCCACACGCGGTGGCACTTCTGCAAATACTTCTCTTTCAATTAGTCCGTCATATTCCAAAGCACGTAAATTGTCCGTCAGCACCTTTTTGCTTATTGCAGGTATTGTTTTTATAAAATCGCAAAACCTCTGCGTTCCGTTATATATTAAATTACGAATGATAAGCAACTTCCACTTATTGCCTATAAGTTGAACAGTGGTTGCAACAGGACATACAGGTAATTCTTCTTTTGTCAACATAGCATTATTTTCCTTTTATTTTTTCCATTATAACACAAATCAAAAACAAAATCAATAGTTCAAAAAAGTAACTAAGTAACAAATCTATTATCAGATAATAAAAAAGTAACGTTCTTGTATTGTTTTTTTTGCTTTGATATACTATAGGTGTAATTTAAAAGATTACAAAAATAAATAAAATTATTTTGGAGGTACATCTATGAAAAATTTTAACAAAATCAGTATTACGGAAGAGGTTCGCATTGAACTTCACGACATCCTAAAACTTACAGGTGCAGAAATAAGCGTAAATACTTTGCCAGCCGGAACAAACGTTCCATTTGTCCATTCGCATAAGCAAAATGAAGAAATATATGCGATTTTGGATGGTGCGGGAATGGTCGAAATCGACGAAGAAAAAATTGAGATTAAAAAAGGCGATTGGTTACGCATTTCGCCTAATGCAAAAAGACAGTTTTTCGCATCGCCTGACAAAGCATTAAAATATGTATGTATTCAAGTAAAAGCCAACTCATTGGAATGCTACACAATGTCCGATGCAATAGTTTAATTACAAACTATCGTTACAATTTTTTTAAAATCACATAATAAGAAAATTTCATTACAAAACGCTCTCAATTTTAATGAGAGCGTTTTTGTTGAGCTACTAACCGGATTTGTAATGAACACCGCGACGCAATAGTGAGCAAAGCGTAGCGTCTCTGCGAACGTCACTATTTCGGTCTTTCCGTGTTAGTACGACTAAAACGGCACTCTTTATTCAAAGAGTGCCTTATATGGAGCTACTAACCGGATTTGAACCGGTGACCTCTTCCTTACCAAGGAAGTGCTCTACCTCCTGAGCCATAGTAGCAAATATTATAGTTTTACAAATTGTAAATGTACCAAAATTACTTTGCCTCATAATTATAATATAAGGCAATTAATTTGTCAAGTAAAATAATAAATAGATTATTAAAGCTTTTTATTTGTTAAATTCTATTTCATGCGTGCCGGATTTCTTACATTCAGGGCAATTAAGTCTTATAAAGCAACCTATTTGCCAACCAAATAAAAATTTGATGAATTTTGGTTTATAGCTATGTCCGCAATTTTCGCAAACCACATTTATTTTTCGCCAAAATAAATAGTTACCTAAAACCAACAAAGCGATAAATATCGCTAACCCAATTAAAACATATCCCCAAACAGGCATCAACCTTATCTCCATAAACTTTTTACAATTAAATTATACCATACGATAACAAAAAAGTAAATACCTAACAAATTTAAGCATAAAAATGAACATAAAATAAAAAAATCACTGTAAAATATTTGATTTTTATAAAAAAATAGGTTAAACTATAAAAGTACTTTAAATATAGAGAGGTCGCCTAGCTCGGTTTATGGCGCACGATTGGAAATCGTGTAATGTTAATAGCATTCGAGGGTTCGAATCCCTTCCTCTCTGCCAAAAACACTCGTTAAAAATAACGAGTGTTTTTTAACTTTAAAATTATTACCATCCTACTTCCCTATTTCCCTAATCAAATTATACCATATTTTGACAATTTTGGCAATAGGTTTTGGGGAGTTTTTTGTGGATTGTTAAGCCATTTTTAAATTATTTTTCTTGAATATATTTAAAAATATTTAATCATTAATAAAAAGATATTTTCTATAAAAAGTCTTTTGACAAATAAATTGAGCATAAAAAAAGATTCCTTTACAGGAATCATTTTTTAACAATGATAAAGCCGATTAGTCAGCCTTTTTTTCGCTCATATCTACTACAGTTTTTCCATCATAAGCACCACAATTTGGACAAACTTTGTGACTTGCTTTTAATTCGCCACAATTTGGGCATTCAGATAGATTTGGCGCGCTAATTTTCCAATTTGCTGCTCTTGTATGTTTTCTTTGTTTTGAAGTTTTATTTTTTTGAACTGCCATTACTTGCACCTCCCGTAGATTTATTTTAAATTTTTCAACACACTAAACGGATTGTTCGGTGTAATAATTTCTTGATTTTGTAATTTGTCGCAATCGCAAGATTTTTCGTTTAAATTTGTTCCGCAAACTTGACACAATCCTTTGCAATCTTCCTTGCACAATACCCTTGTAGGTAAGTTAAGAATAATTTCCTGCATAACAGGGATTGTCATATCCACAACATTATTTGTATAAGGATAGAAATTTTCCTGAGCTTCTTCCCCATCCAAATAAAAGCTTGCCATACACCTTACGCAAAAATCTTTTTTAACATCGTCCAAACATCTTGCACACTTAAAGATAATTGAATAAGAAAGTTCGCTATCAATGTAAACATTGTTTTTATCTACTACATACGTACCTTCAACTTGAATATCGCTGTCAAAAGTAGCAAGCACATCAGATAAAATATCATTGTTTGCTTTGATATTAAGTTTAAAAGGATAAAACTCGCCTTGATTTGCTTTTGCAATGTTTATGGACATAGCTTACCCTCCTTAACCTATCAAATTATATATTAATATAAATTGTTTGTCAATTAAAATAGCACAATTTTATATAAAAATACACTTTTTATTGAAAAACAATCAAATTATTTATTTTTTACGACAATTAATAATTGATAAAACATGTTAGATTAAGTCTTTTGTTTCCCTTGCGATAACAAGTTCCTCATTGGTTGGGATGACAAAAACCTTAACTTTAGAGTCAGGTGCGGAAATTTCCACATTTTGCTTTCTTGGACAATTATCATTTTTATCCCAATCGATTTTAACACCAAGCCATTCAAGTTTATCAAGTACCCTACGACGTGCTGCAAAAGAATTTTCTCCAATTCCGCCTGTAAACACTATGCAATCCACGCCTTGCAACGCTGCGGCATACGCACCAATATATTTCCTTATACGATATGAAGTCATCTCTTGAACAAGTTGAGCCCTTTCATTTCCGTTTTCGGCAGCATTTGCAACTGCTCTTGCATCGGAAGAAACACCTGAAACACCAAGGAAACCGCTCTTTTTATTTAAATAGTTAAGCATTTCGTGAATATCCATACCCTTTTTATCCATCAAAAATTCAAGACAAGCAGGGTCAATATCCCCCGAACGAGTACCCATCATAAGCCCCTCAAGCGGGGTCAATCCCATAGAAGTATCTTGACATTTACCATCCTTAACAGCGGAAATGGAAGACCCGTTACCTAAATGACAGTTAATAATTTTGCATTTATCTGTGCCCATCATTTTAATAGCCTCGCCCGTAACATATTTATGAGATGTTCCGTGGAAACCATAACGACGTACTTTGTATTGTTCATAATCTTCGTAAGGAATAGCGTACATATACGCATACTTTGGCATTGTCATGTGGAAAGCCGTATCAAAAACCGCAACCATAGGGACATTTGGAAGTAAACTTTGGCAAGACTCAACACAAGCAAGATTTGCCGGCATGTGAAGAGGTCCCAAAGGAATGTTCTTTTTCATTGTAGCAAGAGTTTCTTTTGTAATCAAAGTAGAGCCGTTAAAGTCCTCTCCGCTGTGCAAAACCCTGTGTCCAACTGCCGATATTTCACTTATATCGCTGACAACACCGTGGTTTTTATCTGTCAAAAGACCAAAAACAACTTTTAAAGCCTCTGTATGGTTTTCGAAATGATGTTTTTCGATATGTTCCTCTTTGCCACTTGATTTATGTTCGATTGTCGATGTTTGTTGACCGATGCAATCAACACCGCCACTGCAAAGACATTTTTCGTTATCCATATCTATTACTTGGTATTTAAGCGAACTACTACCCGCATTTACAACTAATATTTTCATCTTTAACCTCTAATAATTTATTTTTTAATTTTTAAAGCAAATTTAAATTTATTTTTCCGATTGAACAGCAGTAATTGCCACAACGCCAATGATATCGCTGACTACACAGCCTCTTGACAAATCGTTGATTGGTTTTGCAAAACCTTGACAAATTGGTCCTACAGCCTCTGCACCGGCAAGTCTTTGTACTAATTTATAACCGATATTACCTGCACCTAAATCAGGGAAAATAAGGACATTTGCTCTTCCCTCAAGTTTACTACCGGGTGCTTTTAGCCTTGCAACCGACTTAACCAAAGCAGCATCTACTTGCAACTCGCCGTCACAAATCAAGTCAGGGCATTTTTCCATAACCATACTTGTTGCTTGAACTACTTTATCAACATTTTCGTGTTTTGCACTACCTTTTGTCGAAAATGACAACATTGCAACCCTAGGGTCAAGTCCCGCAAGAGTTCTTGCGGATTCCGCAGTAGAAATTGCAATATCGCAAAGCTGAGCCGCATTTGGGTCAGGGTTTACGGCGCAGTCTCCGAATACCATTACATCGTTATTTTTGTACAAAGTACCATCAAAGCTCATTAAAAAGCAGCTGGAAACAGTGCTTACACCGGGCGCGGTTTTTACCACTTGAAGACCTGCCCTTAAAACATTGCCTGTAGAATTTATCGCACCGCCGACCATGCCGTCAGCTTCGCCAAGCTTCAACATAATCGCACCGAAGAAAAGCGAATTGCTTTTTACTAAATTTTGGGCTTGCTCAATAGTCATACCCTTTGCTTTTCTAAGCTCGTACAATGTGTTAGAGAACAACTCAAACTTATCCGAAGTTTTTGGATTAATCACTTCAATATCATCCACATCGATATCGGGACGTACAGTTTTAATAACTTCCCTATCGCCAAGCAAAATTACTTTTGCTATTTTGTTATCGGTAATGCACCTTGCTGCCTCGATTATGCGCGGCTCCTCGCCCTCCGGCAATACGATAGTTTTGCCAAGTTTTGTTGCTTTTTTGATGATTGAGTCCATTAACTTACTCATAAGTTTTTCTCCTCCAAAATAAATTACTCAAAATACTTTTTTTTTTCGCTAAAATGTTATATAATGGAAATATTAAATCCGATTAATTTTAATTATAAAACATTTTAAAGTAAAAATCAATACTTTATAAGTAAAAAATAACAAATACTAAAAAACTTTAAATAAGGAGAAACAAATTGATTGCGGCAATTATTGTAGAATACAATCCACTTCACAACGGGCATATTTACCATATCGATAAAACCAAAGAAATATTGGAAAGTCTTGCACCAAATCAAGACAATTATGTCATTGCAATAATGAGTGGCAATTTTACTGAGCGTGGGGATATAGCTGTACTTAACAAATATACCCGTGCAAGGCATGCTATTTTGGCAGGTATAGATATGGTTATCGAGCTGCCAGCAGTTTATGCGACTTCTTCTGCGGAATATTTTGCAAACGGTGCTATGCAAATTGCAAGCAAAATCAAAAATTTAGGTATGATTTGTTTTGGGGCGGAATGTGATGATATAACAACGCTTTACGAAACAGCCAAATTAACCACCTCAAAAGAATATGACCGATTAATAAAAGAATACTTAAATCAAGGCTTATCCTATCCTGTATCATCGGAAAAAGCAATGCAAAACCTATCAAAAATCGACCCTAATACTGTTTTTTCTCCTAATAATATGTTGGGTATAGAATATATAAAGCAAGCAACCAAACTTGGTATTAAAGCCCAACTACATGCGATAAAACGTGTGGGTGGAAATTACAATGAAAGCGAGTTAAATGCACAATTTAACAGTGCAAAAAGCATACGAAAAGCAATTTGTGACGGCAATTTGAATTTAGATGAACTTAAAGTGCCACAATATATTTTTGAGGATTTAACAAAATCTCAAGTCGATTATGACAAACTATTTGCTATTATAGCAAGCAATGTTCTTACTATAAACAATGTTTATGAGGACTCCGAGGGTATAATAAACAGGATAAAAAAATACTCCCAAACCACAAAAAATTATTTAGAATTGGTAGAGTCCGTACATACAAAAAGATATACAAAATCAAAAATACGCCGTATACTACTTCACATCGCACTAAATTATTGTGTAAATGATTTATGTAAAATTGGAAAGCCTAATATACTTGCCGTAAAGCAGGATAAAAGACATCTATTATCCTCGATAGATTTTTGCGGTGACGATATATGCTTAAACCAAAATGCCTATGCCAACAAAATTTACAATATTGTTAGCAATGATAAAATAACAAACGAAACAATGTTGATTTTGTAAAACGCACCCCGCTGTTTGATACAACGGGGTATTTTAATACCGATTTTCATTCATTATTACGCATATTTTACCTGTTTAACAATATAAAAAACATATTGCTTATAGCTCGATAATTATTTTAATAAGTATTCATAATAAAAATTTATCCACATAAATTATAATGTGACTAAAAAAATCAATAAACAACTTTTTTTGACATTTTTAATTATTAGCACGATAATAACCGCGCTTATCTCCCCGTCCGACTATATTGCCGGTACTTTGGGGGCTTTTATACTTTATGCAAAAAATGTTTTACCTGCATTATTCCCTTTTATATTTTTCAACAAAATGCTGACGATGATTGGCTCGGCAAATCAGCTATCCGTAATGCTAAAAAAACCACTTGGGAAATTATATAATGCTCCGCCGATAAGCGGATATGTTATGGTTATGAGCATATTTTGCGGATACCCTATAGGGAGCAAGTTGACCGGAGACTTATACGATAGCGGAGCAATAACAAAAAGCGAATGTATAATAACCAATATACTTTCCGCTATTTGCGGGCCGATATTTATAATCGGAACGATAAGTCAAATGCTTGGAAGTGCTAAATACGGTTATATTATTTATTTTGCACATTTACTTTCCGCTTTTATAAACGGCTTTATTTACAGACCCAAACAAAAAGCCAATAATGATGATTATAAACTGACAATAAAATACGACGATATTTTGAGTAAAAGTATGCTTGACAGTATTATCAGCATAGCTATTGTCGGCGGTTACATAGCAATTATGAGCTTTTTTATAACATTGTCGGATAAAATATTTTTGACCAAAGGAGTTACAACATTATTCGGTTATTTTGGAATAAGCGAGGACATAACAAAATCCGTATGGTATGGTTTGTTTGAAATGACAAGAGGCATTAATAGTCTTTCGCAATGCCATTTGCCCGCTGTTATGTGTATACCCATTGCCACTTTTTTGGTTACTTTCGGAGGAATTTGTATAGCACTGCAATCACTTAACTACTCTCAAAAATGCGGTATGACAGTATTTAAGTACCTATTATCCAAAACCACCCAAGCAATTATCGCAACAATTATAAGCATAATTTTAACTTTAATATTTTTAAACTAAAAGAATGATTGGATTTTCCAACCATTCTTTACTTCATAAAACTTTTATATTATTTCGCATTTTTTGCTTCGTCAGGAATACTTATTTTATCACATCCGATAGTATAAGTAGTTATAACGGCTTTTTCGCCTTCGCCCACAGTAACTACCATTTCCTTTGCAGAAAGCTTAATAGTTGTACCTTTAAATTTACCGTCTTCATTGCCTACGAAAACACCATCTTTTTTAGTAAAATCTTTGTCAAAATCTTTAAACTCATCAGGATTTAAATCCATTTGAAATTTAAAAATATCGCTTATATTTTTAAGGTCTTCTTCCAAATGGAACATTTCCTTAACTTCTTGCATTGTCATGCTGCTTTTTGACCAAACCATTTTTCCATTTTGATTTCTGCCGTTATACATATTTAAAGTATCTCCGTCTAATTCCGTATAAGCTACAAACTCCTCGTTACCTACTTTTGATTTTGAAACAGCTACATTGCTATAAATACTTATTACAGTATCTCCCGATTTCATACTTTTGCTATTACTGCTTAACCATTTATCCAAAAAGTCAGTTGGGCTTTTTGGTGCACATCCCACAAGCAATACGCATGTAGTTACGGCAATCAATACGATTGCAATTACTAAAACAAACTTCTTTTTCATTTGTTTACCTCCAAAATATTATTTTATAATAACAGCCTATTAAGGCTGATTACTACCGCATAAAATAGGCGAAGATAAATTTAAAGATTAAGCCTAAAAACTATTATCTGTCAGAAAAGGTATACTTTTTCTGACAAAAAAACATTGACAATTTTAGTATGATATTATATAATATATTTAGTTAAATATGGTAAATATTGCCAATATTATAACCTGCAATTATTTAATCATTATAATAATTAAGTGTCAGAAAAAGTATACTTTTTCTGACACTTTTTACACTTTATGTAAATAACAGTATAAATAATCATTTACAACAAAAAGCAACCTATTTAATAAATAAGTTGCTTTTTATAATTTTAAAATTACGATTAAAAGATTTTTAATTCCTTAACTTCCCTCAATACCTGTAAAACAAATTCGTCTTCGGACATAATGATAGAGTTTTCTTCCCCTCTTCTTTTAACGCTGACGTTACCGCTCTCTGCTTCCTTATCTCCGATAACCACAATGTAAGGTACTTTTTCCATCCTTGCACTTCTTATTTTGTAACCGATAGTTTCGCTACGGTTATCAACTTCTACCCTAATACCTGCGGCATTCAATTTTTCCGCATAATCTCTTGCATTTTCCGCAGTTCTGTCCGTCAAACTTAACACTTTGACTTGTGTAGGGGCAAGCCATAAAGGCATAGCACCGGCAAACTTTTCAAGCACTAAAGCAAGAGTTCTTTCATAGCAACCGATTGAAGTTCTGTGAATAATATAAGGTCTTTTTTTGTCTCCGTTTTCATCTATATAGCTCATATCAAAGTTTTCTGCAAGGAACATATCAACTTGTATAGTAATCAAAGTGTCTTCCTTACCCCAAACATTTTTAATTTGAATATCAAGCTTAGGACCATAAAACGCAGCTTCGCCGATTCCAATAGAATACTTAATGCCAAGGTGGTCAAGTATTTTACCCATAGTTTCTTCCGCAGAATTCCAAGTATCCGCATCTTGAATAAACTTCTCGGTATCCTTAGGGTCATATTTTGAAAATCTATAAGATATATCGTCTTGCAAACCGACAGCTGTCAACATATATTTTGCAAGTTCAACGCATTTTTTAAACTCTTCCTCTAATTGCTCAGGAGTGCAAACCAAATGTCCCTCACTAATTGTAAATTGTCTTAACCTTATAAGTCCGTGCATTTCACCACTGCTCTCGTTACGGAACAAAGTTGAAGTTTCGCCATATCTGCAAGGTAGGTCCCTATAAGATTTTAAACCGTTATTATAAATTGTATATTGGAACGGACAAGTCATAGGGCGCAATGCAAAAACTTCTGCTTTAGGGTCATTTGCGTCTCCCATAATAAACATACCGTCTTGATAGTGGTCCCAATGTCCCGAAATTTGATACAACTCACGTTTTGCCATATAAGGTGTTTTTGTCAACATATATCCTTGCTTAGCCTCGGTGTCTTCCACAAATCTTTGCAAAACTTGAATGGTCTTTGCTCCCTTAGGCATCAAAAGAGGCAAACCTTGTCCAATATTTTCGTCAGTCATAAAATAACCAAGCTCTCTACCGATTTTGTTATGGTCACGTTTTTTAGCCTCTTCCATTTGCATCAAATAATCTTGCAAATCGGATTTTTTATCAAAACACGTACCATAAATTCTTGAAAGCATTTTGTTTTTCTCATTACCGCGCCAATAAGCACCTGTCAAACTTGTAAGCTTGAAAGCCTTTACCATACCTGTATTGTGCAAGTGAGGTCCTGCACATAAATCGGTAAAATCGCCTTGTTTGTAAAAAGATATAACTGCATCGTCAGGCAATTCATTAATCAACTCCAATTTATAAGGCTCGTCAAAATCGCTCATAAGTTTAAGAGCATCTTTCCTAGAAAGTTCAAATCTTTCAATAGGATATTTTGCTTTTATTATGGCTTTCATTTCCTTTTCGATTCTTTCCAAATCTTCAAAAGTAATAGGTGTTTTAAAATCTATATCATAATAAAAACCGTTTTCAATAGCAGGTCCTATGGCAAGTTTTGCGGTAGGGAAAATATTTTTAACAGCTTGAGCCAATATGTGCGAACAAGTATGTCTGTACACTTTTCTTCCGTCTTCCTCAGCAAATGTCAATACTTCAAAATTGCAATCGCTATCAATAATATCACTCATAGCACAAACTTTTCCATTAATTTTGCATGCAACAGCAACTTTTGCAAGCCCTTCGCTAATGCTTTTTGCAAGTTCGAATGCACTGATAGGTTTTTCAATTTCAATTACATTTCCATCTTTTAAAATAATTTTCATACTTCCTCCAAGGGCAATGCCCATATATCAAATAAATAATCGCAAAAATTATTTAGGTAATTTTCTTTATAAATAATTAATTATTTTGTTCACAAACTTTTTTATGTTTATGTTTAAATATTTCGACTTAAAAGTTTACTGATAAAACGGCATATACCTTTATTTAAAACATTGAATTTCCCAATAAGCAGCAATATATTTTCCTATGGTTTAAACTAAAAAAACGTCCCTATGCCAAAAGCATAAGGACGGTAATACCGTGGTTCCACCTTACTTCACACAAAAAAGTGTCTTAATTAACATACTGTCGCGCATGTAACGTGTGATTTTTTGTATCAAGGTGGTATACAAAATTACTACTACATTCTCACACCAACCGAATGCTCTCTGAAAATAGCCCAACTTTGCACATGTCCTTTAATCACAATAATATTGTAACTTAATTATAGTAGTTATTATTTACTTTGTCAAGATATTTATGACATTTTACAAAATTTAATATGATTAGTACTTTGTTATATGTATAATCGCAAATATATTACATAATAACAGTTAAGTAATCTTCCAATAGCATTTTTGCACCTTCTAAGTCGTGTTCTAAATAGTTACCACACTCTTTCCTACTATTACCTGGGATTTCGTTAAGCTCCAAACATTTTTTGATGCAATCGATTACTAAAGCTTTAGTTTCCTCCGCACTACATCCAAACATTAGCAAATAAAAACCTGTCCTACATCCCATAGGTCCAAAATAAACTACATTTCCCTTTTGCGTGGAATTTCTTATAACTGTTGCAAAAAGGTGTTCAACTGTATGCATTGCTGCGTTATCCATATAATCTCCGCCATTAGGCGTTTTAAATCGCAAATCATAGGTATAAATATTATTTGCTACTCCGCTTAAATAAAAACCTACTTTATGAATATCGTGGTCAATAGTGAAAGATTTAATTTTTTCCATACTATCCTCCAATAAAAAATATTACTTAAATATTTTATCATAATATCAAAATTAATACAATAATTTTGATATAAAATTTAAAAAT
>OFFB01000661.1_pt1 | contig 29260 bp, 27 predicted proteins | sample 1521281 | NCBI WGS metagenome assembly OFFB01 (sample SAMEA3504109, study PRJEB24116) | mouse gut metagenome | biome: mouse gut; feature: mouse-associated habitat; material: faeces | place: Denmark | collected 2011
CCGAACCGGGGTTAATAGTAGACCCACGAGCCGCTGGCTCTCCTATAAAACTGTAACAAGTTACATAATTATTGCTGTCCGACAATACAATTCTCAATCCAAACAGACAAGTGATAACTGAGGGCCGGAGGCGCGTGGGTCTACTATTAACCCCGGTTCGGAGACCGCGGAGCGGGCGCAGACCGGGGCAGTTGGCTGTTATCAAGGGTTAAGCCCGGGACGGGCGGGTTGTGGTAATAATTCTATATCTCAAATCTTGCGGTTAATGTGCTGAAAATTAATGTTGTAAAGAGCTATTCGGTAATTTGGCATTGATTCGTTCGGTAATTTGGCCGGGTTTTATTCGGTAATTTGGCAGGAGAGGGGCGGTTATTGGTTGTCGGGGGAGTGTTGGGCGAGGGTGATTTTGATTTCGGCGTAGGAGATGTTGTCGGGGACGAGTTCGCGGATTTCCTTGAGGGTGTAGGCGGAGGTGAATTTGGCGGCGGCGTTGCGTATGATGAGCTGGTGCTCTTTCGATACGATGTCGTCGATGTCGACAAGTCCCTGTGAGGCGAGGCGTCCGAGGTGGCCGTAGATGGTCCAGGGCTGGAGGTTGCGCTGACGGGCTATTTCGTCGGGCGACATGCCGGCTTCGTAGAGGCGCAGGGTCTCCTGATAGGTGTCGGTTTTGGGCGCTTTTTCGACTGTCTTTTTCTCCTTGACAGGTTTTTCTTTTGCCGGGCGGTCGGTGCGACGTTTGCGTGCGGGCTTTCCGTCGATGCTGTCGAGGAGTGTTTTTGCCTTGATGTTGAGGTAGGCTCCGGTGGAGAATACGGTTTCGGCGAGACCGCTGAACAGTGATTGCTTGACCATGACGCTCTGGCGCAGTGCGGAGAGGGCGTTGTTGTAGAGTTCGGCCACGCGTCTGTTCTCGATATTGATGATGGCGTCGCGGGTGATGAGCGACTCGAAAATCTCTTTCATCGTGGCGGCGAAGTAGGTGCAGGAATCAGTGATGCGTTTTTCGAGCGGCGAACCTGCGATGTCGCCTCCCGACAGTTCCATCGCGGCGGTGTATTGCGGTCGGAATCGACCGGCGATGTCGATAAGGCGTTCCTGAAGCGGGCGGTTTACGGCCTTGAGGCGTATGAGAAATTTGGGATACCGGGAGCTGAGATGTTCGTCGACCACGCGCAGCATCCATTGGTAATCGCGGTCGATTTCGCTGAATGAGTAGAGCTCGTCGAGGAGCGACAGCGTGTACTGGTGTCGGAGCGCCGGCAGACGGCTGATGTTGCTTTCCGTCTTGCCTGTCTCGGCGTCGATGTAGCTGTTGACGGTGGTGTCGGTGATGAGCGCATGAGGCTCGATAGGCGCCGACAGCACCATGCCCTGCAGCGACCGGCAGCGGCTCAGGGCCACGTAGGTCTGGCCGTGGGCGAACGATGCGTTGATGTCGAGCACGGCTTTCTCGAATGTGAGTCCCTGGCTCTTGTGCACGGTGATGGCCCATGCCAGACGCAGGGGATACTGTGTGAACGAGCCGGCGGATTCCTCCTTGATTTCCTTGCTGACCGGGTCGAGTGTATATTTGGTGTTGTCCCACGTCACGGGTGTGACGGCAATAGGTTCGTCGGAGTCGGAGCATGTCACCTCGACGGTGTCGGCGCCGATTTTCGTTATGGTGCCGATTTTGCCGTTGTAGTAGGCGTGGGCGGGGGAGAGGTCGTTTTTGATGAACATCACCTGCGCGCCCTCCTTGAGGGTCAGTTCGGCTTCGGCGGGATAGTTCTGCTCGGGGAAGTCGCCGGTGACGCGGCAGGTGTAGGTATATGGCCGTGAGGTGAGACGAGCCAGGCGGGTGTCGTTGTGCGACTGTGCCGAGTGGTTGTGGGTGGTGAGGCGTATCCAGCCGCGTTCGTCGGGATTGAATGAGGGTATGTAGCGCGAGTTGAGCGTATCGATGCCGGCGCGGTCGAGTTTGCCGGCACGCACTTTGGCGAGGATGTCGATGAAGGTGCTGTCCTGCTGGCGGTAGATATGGCGCAGCTCGACTGTGACGTATGGGAGCTGCTGCAGCGCGTGGCTGGAAAAGAAATACGGGGTCTCGTAATATTGCGACAGCCATGACCATTCGTCGTTCTTTGTGACGGGCGACAGTTGCATCAGGTCGCCGATGAGGAGCAGCTGCACGCCCCCGAACGGTTTGAGCGGGTCGCGGTGGCGGCGCAACGTGTCGTCGATACGGTCGAGCAGGTCGGCGCGCACCATTGATATTTCATCTATGACGAGCAGGTCGAGGGTGCGTATGAGGTTTTTCTTCTGCTGCGCCATGCGGAAATAGCTGTTGCTTTCCTTGCTCTGTGCGCCGGGTACGTAGGGGCCGGGAGCGAACTGGAAGAAGGAGTGTATGGTCTGTCCGCCGGCATTGATAGCGGCCACACCGGTGGGCGCGAGCACAACCATGCGCTTGGGCAACACCGAGCGCAGCCGGCGCAGAAATGTAGTCTTGCCCGTGCCCGCCTTTCCGGTAAGGAAAACCGATACTCCGGTGTTGGCAATGAACTGCCACGCCACGTCCATCTCGCGGTTGATGCTGTCTGTTTCGTTGATGTTGTGCTGCATGATTGAGAGTTATAAGAATTATAAGAGTTATAGGCCCTATAGGCCTGATGGGGCCTATAAGTCCAATTAGACCAATTAGTCTAATAGGACCAATTAGACTTATTAGACCAATTGGTCTTTTAGGCCATATTGTCCGGTTGTTAAGAAGAGCGGGCGGCAAACTGTTGTGTTTGGCCGCCCGCTCCGGTTATGCGGGTGTCGTCGGTTGCAACGACATTGTTATCAGGCGAGGAAGCCGAGAAGGACACCGGCGGCTACTGCCGAACCGATTACGCCGGCCACGTTGGGACCCATGGCGTGCATCAGCAGGTAGTTGCTGGGATCGTATTGCAGACCGAGGTTGTTGGAGATACGCGCCGACATGGGCACTGCCGATACGCCGGCGTTGCCGATGAGCGGGTTGATTTTCTTCGATTTGGGCAACACGAGGTTGAACAGCTTGACAAAGCATACACCCGATGCCGAGGCTATGATGAATGCCATGAAGCCGAGGCAGAAGATGAAGATGGTCTCCTTGGTGAGGAATGTGGTGGCCTGGGTCGAGGCACCCACGGTCATGCCGAGGAGGATTGTCACGATGTCGGTAAGGGCGTTGGACGCTGTCTTTGCAAGACGTGTGGTGACGCCGCACTCACGCAGCAGGTTGCCGAAGAAGAGCATACCAAGCAGGGGAAGACCCGAGGGGACCACGAAGCAGGTGAGGAGCATGCCGACGATGGGGAAGATGATTTTCTCGTTTTGCGAGACGGCGCGGGCCGGTTTCATCTTTATCAGGCGCTCTTTGCGCGTGGTGAGGAGCTTCATGATAGGCGGCTGTATCACGGGCACGAGTGCCATGTAGGAGTAGGCCGATACCGCGATTGCTCCCATGAGGTTGGGTGCGAGCTTCGACGAAAGGAAGATGGCTGTGGGGCCGTCGGCGCCGCCGATGATGGCGATGGCACCTGCCTGGTCGGGCATGAAGCCGAGGGCGCAGGCTACCATGTAGGCTCCGAAGATACCGAACTGGGCGGCCGCTCCGATGAGCATCAGTTTCGGGTTGGCTATGAGCGACGAGAAGTCGGTCATGGCGCCGATACCGAGGAAGATGAGCGGGGGATACCATCCGGCGCTTACACCGTTGTAAAGGATATTGAGCACGGAGCCTTGTTCGTAGATGCCTACCTCAAGGCCGGCCGTGGTGTTGAAGGGTACGTTTCCGATAAGTATACCGAAACCGATGGGGACGAGCAGCATTGGTTCGAAATTCTTCTTTATCGCGAGATAAATGAAGAACAGACCGACGGCGAGCATGACGAAGTGCTGCCATGTCGCGTTGTAGAAACCTGTCAGATGCCAGAATTCCGTCAGGTTGCCGGTGAGAAAATCACTGAATGTTTCCATTTGCAATGTGGTTTATTCAAAAGTGACTTATTCGAGGGTTATGATGGTGGTGCCTTCGAGTACCGAGTCACCGGGGTTGACATTGATAGCGGCTACTTTGCCGTCGCGTCCGGCGTGGATGGCGTTTTCCATCTTCATGGCTTCGAGTATAGCCACAGTGTCGGCGGCCTTGACCGCGTCGCCTACCTTGACGGGTATCTGCACTACTACACCGGGGAGGGGAGCCTTGACGGCGATGGCGCCGGCTGCCACATTGGGTTTGTTGATGATCTTTTCGCCGGAGGTGGTGCGGGGCGCAGCCGACGGACGAGCTGCCTTGACTACGGTGACGGGGGTGCCCTTCTGCTCGAGTTCCACTTTGTAAGGGATACCGTTGACTTCAACCTGGGCGATGCCGTTTTCGATGTCGCCTATGCCTACCTTGTAGGTGTTGCCGTTGATTTTATAATTGTAATTTTTCATTTTTGTTGTGATGTGAGATGGTTAGCGTTTGGGAAGTTCACGCATTGAATAGATTTTAGAACTCCAGGGTGAGTAGGCTTTCTTCACCTTGTTGATGGTGAGGACGGTCTGCTCGGTGTCGTGTGCGTCGAGATGTTCGTGGAGAGCCATTACGATGGCGGCGATTTCCTCGCCCGAGTCGTGCTCGGGACGGTCCTCGCGTGCTACTTCCTTGGGCGCCAGACCCTGCGATTTCATCTTGTTGGCACGGTTGATTCTGGCTCCGATTTTGCTGATGAGCATGAAGCAGAGGCAGAGTATCAGCAGCGCGGTGAACACGATGCACATGGCCATGATGGTAAGGGCGACTCCGCTCTTGTCACGTTCATGGAATGTATCGACTTTTTCGTTGGTGTCCTCGATTACGTTGTTGCTCGACGGGGTGATGTACTTGAGGTCGGAGCCGTCGCGTACCTCCCAGTCGTCGGGGTTGTTGATGCCCCCTTCGCCGTCGATTTTGCGGGCGTAGGAATGGCCGGGCTGCAGGTCGGCGGGGATTACGATTTCGTCGATGAGGGTCTTGCAGTCGGCATCATAGATGGCGATGTAGTTCTCTACGCCGTCCTTGAGGGTGAAGTTGGTGTGGAATGTACCGCGTGTGGGCATTCCGTCGGCCCAGAATATGATATGCTGGCGCTTGGGGATACGTGTGTTGACGTCGCCTAAGGGCACTGCATACATTTTGGACTTGTCGATTGATTTCCCGTCTTCGGCTCTCTCGGTAGTGAGATATACGCTCGAAATCTCGAGGGGGCCGTAGGTTGAGTTGAAGAGCTCAATCCACGCACCTTTCTCGCCGTAGTCGTCGACTATGGAGTTGGTGTTGTTGACCATCACCTCGTTGATGCGCAGTCCGCCGCGGCTTTGTGCAGCGGCCGAGAAGCAACCCATCACACCGACAAGAAGCAGTAATATTGATTTTTTCATAAAATAAGACGCTTTTACGGTCAGTGATGTGAATATTAAAGGGGTATGTTGCCGTGTTTTTTGGCGGGGTTGACCACTTTCTTGGTGGCAAGCTGCTGGAGGGCGCGGATGACGCGGAAGCGGGTGTTGCGCGGTTCGATGACGTCGTCGATGTAGCCGTATTTGGCAGCGTTGTAGGGGTTGCAGAAGAGCTTGTTGTATTCAGCCTCTTTCTCGGCGAGAACGGCTTTGGGATCTTCGGCAGCCTTGGCTTCCTTGGCATAGAGCACTTCGACTGCGCCTGCGCCGCCCATTACTGCGATTTCGGCAGTAGGCCATGCGTAGTTCATGTCGCCGCGAAGCTGCTTGCAGCTCATCACGATGTGCGAACCGCCGTAGCTCTTGCGCAGTGTGACGGTGACTTTGGGCACGGTGGCTTCGCCGTAGGCGTAAAGCAGTTTCGCGCCGTGGAGTATGACGCCGTTGTATTCCTGACCGGTGCCGGGGAGGAAGCCGGGAACGTCGACGAGTGTCACCAGGGGGATGTTGAATGCGTCGCAGAAGCGTACGAAGCGTGCGCCCTTGCGCGATGCGTTGGAGTCAAGCACGCCGGCGAGGTATTTGGGCTGGTTGGCCACGATGCCGACTGCCTGTCCGTTGAAGCGGGCGAAGCCGACGATGATGTTCTTGGCGTAGTCGCGCTGCACTTCGAGGAACTCGCCGTTGTCGATGATGGCGCCGATGACCTCGTACATGTCGTAAGGACGGTTGGCCGAGTCGGGGATAATCTCGTTGAGCGAGTCTTCGAGACGGTCGATCGGGTCGGTGCATTCAACCAGGGGTGCTTCCTCAAGGTTGTTCTGGGGCATGTAGCTGAGGAGCTGACGTGTGATTTTGAGGGCTTCCTCGCCGTCCTCGGTGGCAAAGTGGGCCACGCCGCTCTTTGCGGAGTGAACTTCGGCGCCGCCGAGCGCTTCCTGGGTGACATCTTCGCCGGTCACCGTCTTGACTACTTTCGGGCCCGTGAGGAACATGTAGGAGATGCCTTTGGCCATGATGGTGAAGTCGGTGAGGGCGGGAGAGTATACGGCACCGCCGGCGCAGGGGCCGAGGATACATGAAATCTGGGGTATCACACCCGAAGCGAGGATGTTGCGCTGGAATATCTCGGCGTAGCCTGCGAGGGCATTGATACCTTCCTGTATACGTGCGCCGCCCGAGTCGTTAAGGCCGATGACGGGAGCGCCCATCTTCATGGCCATGTCCATGATTTTGCAGATTTTCAGTGCCATGGTCTCGGAGAGCGAGCCGCCGAACACTGTGAAGTCCTGGGCGAAGACGTAGACGAGACGTCCGTCGATTGTGCCGTAGCCGGTGACGACACCGTCGCCGAGGAATGATTTTTTCTCTTGGCCGAAGTTGGTGCAGCGATGGCGCACAAACATGTCGAGCTCTTCAAACGAGCCTTCATCGAGGAGTTGGGCGATACGTTCGCGGGCGGTGTATTTACCGCGCTCGTGTTGTTTCTGGATTGCCTTTTCGCCGCCGCCGATACGGGCTTCGGCGCGCATGTCGATAAGCTCTTTTACTTTTTCGAGTTGGTTACTCATATATGTTAAATATTAGAGAAATATGAAATATCGTTGTGTGAGAGGGGATTATTTGTTGGGGTCTTCGCAGAGCTCGATGAGCGCGCCGCAGGTCGATTTGGGGTGAAGGAATGCGATATTGAGACCTTCGGCGCCCTTGCGGGGTGCTTTGTCGATGAGGCGGCAGCCTTTTTCTTCGGCTTCGGCGAGAGCGTTGGCCACGCCGTCCTCCATGGCGAATGCGATGTGCTGTATGCCGCCGCGGCCGCCGTTGTTGGCGATGAATTTGGAGATGGCACTGTCGTCGGAGGTGCCTTCGAGGAGCTCGATTTTGGTCTGGCCTACTTTAAAGAAGGCGGTGCGTACTTTCTGGTCGGCCACTTCTTCGATGGCGAAGCATTTGAGACCGAGGATGTTTTCGTAGAAAGGGATTGCCTCGTCGAGCGAGGGAACGGCTATGCCGACATGTTCGATGTGAGAAATGTTCATGACAATATGAAAAATTTAAGATTTATAAACGGGTTAAGGCCGCGGGCAATGGCGCAGGTGCGACATGCTCCGGCTAACAAAGTGCAAATTTAACAAATAAATCGACACAATAATTATAAAAAGCAAAAATTCGCCAAAGAACCTCCGGATTGTGCCAATATCAAGCAGGTAATGAAACGCTTTCTCATATATATATAAATTATGACTCGTATATAAATTATGACTCGCTTTCTTATGCGTGGTACTGACAAAAATGCATGCCCGATGCGACATTTTGGCAGTAATTAAGTTAAATTATAAAATTTGGCAGGCCGTGGCCGTGGCTTAAACTTTTTGGCATAACATTTGTTTGATTAGTAAATGCAACGGCTTGAGACAGCCGGTGTAAAAGTGATATTTCTAAATAATTTCAGAATAATAAACATAAAAAATATATATCATTATGGGAAAGATAATCGGTATCGACTTAGGTACAACCAACTCATGTGTATCAGTATTGGAAGGCAACGACCCTGTAGTAATTCCTAACAGCGAAGGCCGCAACACTACTCCTTCGGTAGTTGCGTTTGTGGACGGTGGCGAACGTAAGGTGGGCGACCCCGCCAAGCGTCAGGCTATCACCAACCCCAAGCGTACGGTATATTCAATCAAGCGTTTCATGGGTGAGACCTACGATCAGGTGCTCCCCGAAATCGAACGCGTGCCTTACAAGGTGGTCCGTTCCGACAATAATACTCCGCGCGTCGACATCGACGGCCGCCAGTACACTCCCCAGGAGATTTCGGCCATGATTCTTCAGAAGATGAAGAAGACTGCCGAGGATTATCTCGGACAGTCGGTCACCGACGCAGTAATCACCGTGCCCGCTTACTTCAACGATGCACAGCGTAAAGCTACCAAGGAAGCAGGCGAAATCGCAGGTCTCAACGTACAGCGTATCGTTAACGAACCTACCGCAGCCGCATTGGCCTACGGCCTTGACAAGAGCGACAAGGACCAGAAGATTGCAGTGTTCGACCTCGGTGGCGGTACATTCGATATCTCTATCCTCGAACTTGGCGACGGCGTGTTTGAAGTGAAAGCTACCAACGGCGACACTCACCTCGGCGGTGATGACTTCGACCACGTGATCATCGACTGGCTCGCCGATGAGTTCATCAAGGAACACAACGTTGACCTCCGTCAGGACCCGATGGCTCTCCAGCGTCTTAAAGAGGCTGCCGAAAAAGCCAAAATCGAACTTTCGTCGACCACTTCGACCGAAATCAACCTGCCGTACATCATGCCTGTAAACGGTATACCTCAGCACCTTGTAAAGACTCTTACACGTGCCAAATTCGAGCAGCTCGCCGACAAACTCATCGAACGTACACTTGTTCCCTGTGAGCAGGCTCTTAAGGATGCCGGCATGACAGCCAAGGATATCGACGAAGTAATCCTCGTGGGCGGTTCGACCCGTATCCCCGCTATCCAGGCTCTTGTAGAGAAATTCTTCGGCAAAGCTCCCTCAAAGGGTGTCAACCCCGACGAAGTGGTAGCAGTAGGTGCCGCAATTCAGGGCGCCGTCATCTCAGGCGATGTGAAGGATGTGCTTCTTCTCGACGTTGTGCCTCTTTCGGTCGGTATCGAGACTCTCGGCGGCGTGATGACCAAGCTTATCGAAGCCAACACCACCATACCTACCCGCAAGAGCGAGACATTCTCTACCGCTGCCGACAACCAGCCTTCGGTTGAAATCCACGTATTGCAGGGTGAACGCCCCATGGCAAAGGATGACAAGACTCTCGGTAAATTCCACCTCGACGGCATCATGCCCGCTCCCCGTGGCATACCTCAGATTGAAGTCACCTTCGAAATCGACAAGAACGGTATCCTCAACGTATCCGCCAAGGATAAAGCTACCGGCAAGGAGCAGAGCATACGTATCGAAGCATCATCGGGTCTGACCGACGCTGAAATCAAACGTATGAAGGACGAAGCCGCAGCCAACGCCGCAAGCGACGCCAAAGAGAAAGAGCGTATCGACAAACTCAACCAGGCTGATGCAATCATCTTCCAGACCGAGAAACAGCTTGCCGACCTCGGCGACAAGATTCCCGCCGACAAGAAGGCCGCTATCGAAAATGCTGTCGCCCAGCTCAAGGAAGCTCACAAGGCTCAGGATATTGCCGGTATTGACGCTGCAATCAAGAACATCGAGACCCAGTTCCAGGCAGCCCAGCAGGATATCCTCAACGCTCAGGCTCAGGCACAGGGCGGCGCTAACCCCGGCGCAGGTTTCGACCCCAACGCAGGCGCCAACCCCGGAGCCGGCAGCAGCAATGGCGGAGCCGACGACCACGTGACCGACGTAGACTTTGAAGAGGTGAAGTAAGTCCACCAACCAACGATAACAAAATGGAGTGTAGCTGATTGAGCTACACTCCATTTTATTATCGTTGGTCGGGGCGTCATTTGTTGATTGAGGAGAATATGCCGGCCATTAGGTTGAGAACGTTGGCAACTGTGGCTTTGTCGGCTACGGGTATGGAGAGGGTGGTTTGACCGGTGGCGGGATCTTCTTTTACGATGCTGTCGACCAGTCTCTTTCTGGATTCCTGCGATGACAGGGCTTTTGCAAGTCCTCCGAGGAATTCCATGCCTTTGTTTATAAGTTCGCTTTCGGGTGTAGCTGTCGGGCTGTCGGGCTTCTCGCGGGGCAAAGCGTTTTCGCCGGGGCGTGGCTGAACTGACGTGGGGTCGTTTTCTGGAGAGGGTTCTTCGCTGTTTTCTTCTTGACTGTTTTCTGTTTCGGTCAGTTCCGGACTGTCAGACTCATTGTCGTCGGCTTCGGATATATATTCATATTCGCTTTCGTCGTTATCGTCCTCAGATTCCGGCGTTTCGAATTCGGTGTCGGCGCCGGTTTCTGTTTCATTGTCGGGTAAATTGACTGTTTCTTTTTCAAGGTCGAGGTTGTTGTCGAGCAGTTCGGCGATGCGGTCGAATTTTTTGTCGTTGAGTATGACTGTATCGTCTCCTCCGTCGAGCACGCCTTCAAAGAGGCCGGTCTTGAATGCAAGGGTGTCGAGCATGTTGACTTCAATGGTCCCGACTGATACCATGTTGATTACCTGTATCTGGCGTGGCTGGCCGAGACGGTAGACGCGGGCTATGCGTTGTTCAAGCACTGCGGGGTTCCACGGCAGGTCGAGGTTTATCACTATGGAGGCAGCCTGAAGGTTGAGGCCTGTGCTGCCGGCGTCGGTCGACAGGAATACCCGGCACGCATGGTCGGTCATGAAGTCATTTATCAAGGCGCCGCGTTTGGTCGACGGGACGCCTCCGTGTAGGAAACGGAAACCGATGCCCCGCGCCTCAAGTTCCGCGGCCATGAGTCGTTGCATTCGTTCCCATTGGCTGAATATCACTATCTTATCATCGCCTGACTCTACGACGTCGTTAACTATGCTGATAGCTTCGTCGATTTTAGTATCGTGGCGGGTCTTTTGGTCAAGTATGAATGTGCTGTCGGCTACCATACGCATGGTCGACAGCAGCAGCATAAGCCGCATACGGTCTTTTTCAGACAAGAATCCCAATCTGCGCCATCTGCTTATCAGGATGCTGACATTCCATTTGCAGTCGTCATGGATTGCCAGCTGTTCTGTGGTTGTCGGTACAAGCAGGTTCTTATCTACGCGCGGAGGCATCTGAATCTTTACTGACTTTTTCGTTCGCCTTATCATGACTTGCCTGAGGGTATCGCCTATGCTGTTCAGGTTTTTATATCCTGTAATTCTGCCTGTGCTGTCGGTATCGGTCGTGTCGTTTACGAATTTCCAGTATGGGCCGAGGACAAACTGGTCGACAAGCTGCATTACGGAATAGAGTTCCGACAATTTGTTTTCAAGCGGAGTGCCTGAAAGGGCTACCGTATAGTCGCTTTTGAGCAGACGCATTGTCCGGGACATTTTGGTGTCCCAGTTTTTAAGGCGTTGCACTTCGTCATAAACCACCATGTCAGGCATGGATTTCAAACCGTATCTGATGGTATTTACCATTGAATGGTATGATATGATTTTGAAAAATGCCGGATTGGTGTCAAGGGTTTTTGCTCGTTCCGTCACGTTTCCTTCGACAACGAGTGCATCCTCACCAGAGAATTTTTTAATCTCGCTTTTCCATTGGTATTTGAGCGAAGTGGGGCAAATAATCCATACTGACCCTACGAAGCCATTCCGTTTCAGAAGCATTGCGCCGGCTATTGCCTGTATGGTTTTGCCAAGGCCCATTTCGTCGGCTATGATGGCGCGCCCGTGTCGGAATATGAACTCCGCTCCTTCGCGTTGATAGGGATAGAGGTCGGTACTGAGCAGTCCGTCGGTCATGTCGGGCATTGCGTCGGCAAGGTTGTTGCGCAGTCGGTCTGCACGTTTCCTGATTATGAAGTTGAATGCATCATCAACGCATTTCGTCGCCGGGTCTATTTCTTTGGCCGCCTCGAGAAATTCGCCGAATTTATCGTAGTACTCATCGAGGAGCGTGAGGTCGGAGTCGAAATACTTTGAAGCCAGCACGGTCATCTCCTCCTTATGTTCGCCTCCCAGCCTGATTCTGACACGTGGCTGCCCCTTGTAATCAAGATAGACGGTGGAACGGTCAGGCAGACGGTATGTCTTGCGGGCGTATTTACCGTCGGCAGCAAGTCCGACTGCTTCAAGATGCTTGCATGTGCCTAGCTGATTGGTGTGAAAATCGGGGCAGGAACAATAATTCCATGGACTGGATTGCCCACGGTAGACTACGGAATACTTTCGTCCGGTCTGTGGATTGTCCACATTGAAATATCCTTCCCTTGCGAAGTCTATAGGCTTGACTATAAGGCATTCCCTTGAGGCTGCCTGACGCCTCAGGGCGATTTGCCACTCTTCAAGGCTCATATCTTCCGGGCGTCTGTTGGGATTGTATTTCGGGAGAGAATTACGTTTTCCTGATTTCTTGACCTGTTTTCCTTTCATGGGTTGCGGTGCTGTTATGTCGTTTTAACTACGAATTTACCTATAATAATCCGGTTGTACAAATTATTTCATGAATAACGACTTGGCAATTTACCCGTAAGCGCGGCCGCATTTTATGGCGGTACATGCTTTCGTATATTCCACGGTTTCTGAAACACTTTATTTTTCATGATGAATCTTATACGAGGTTGTTGCTGTTGAGGTGGAGGATTTCGAGGAAGCGGTCGACTGTCGCTTTGTCGCCGGAGTATTTTCCGGGGTCTTCGCTCAGTTTGCATGTGGTGCAGTAGAACGGCCACGATTCGGTGATTTTTACGGCAACGAGCTTGATGACGATATTCACCGGGTCGATTCCGTCGAAGTCATTGGTGAAGTGTGTCCCGATGCCGAAGGAGGGGATGCATTTATCTTCGGCGTACCGCTGTATCTCTATGGCTTTGTCCACGTCGAGCCCGTTGCTGAATACTATCTGCTTGCTGCGCGGGTCGATATTCAGGCTGCGGTATTTGTCGACTATCAGATCCAGTTCCCTGAAATTGTCGCCGCTGTCGACACGGAGTCCCTTGAACATATTGGCATAGTCTTCCGAGAAATTCAGACTGAAGATGCGCCAGCCGTATGTGTCGTAGAGGAATGTGCCCAAAGCTCCGCGGTAGGTGCTTGCCCATGTCTTCATGGCAAGGTAGTTGGCCATCTGCGGCCCGTACATTCCGGCAATCGCGCATATCAGCTCATGCGCCATGGTGCCTACAGGTACAAGGTCGTACTTCATGGCGAAATACACATTGCTTGTGCCGATGAATTTTCCCGGGCCGTGCAGTGCGTCCTGACACTCCTTCATAGCTTTTACGGCCGTATCCTGAGCCTGAAAAGAGGCGCGGCGACGTGTGCCGAAGTCGCTGAACGTGCATCCCGCCTTAATCAGCTTTTCCGCTTTGTCATGTGATTTGCCGTAGTAGACGTCGTAGTCGAATGATCTGTCGTTGCCGGTCATCATGTAGTACAATTCCGAGACTATGGCCAGTACTTTTACTTCGAGCAGAATTGTATCGCTCCAGCAACCTTCGAATTCGATGTCGAGATGACCGCTTTCGTCCTGCCGTATCGTGACCCAGCCGCTGTCGTAACGGAATCCTTTAAGATAACTGTAGAACCATGCCGGTATATAGCTGCACCGCTTGCGCATGAATGCAATCTCTTCATCTGTTATCACGACAGTCTCGAGCATTTCGATCTGTCGGCGAAGTTCGGCGGCAAACTCCGGAGGATAGACAGTATGGTTGCGGTCGGTGAATCTGTAGCGTACACGGGTACGCGGATAATTTTCTATAACCGCGCAGCACATGGTGAATTTATACAGGTCATCATCTGTGAAATGTCGGATTATCTGGTGCATGACAAGCTATATTTTGAGATTAGAGAATCAAGAGTATTGCCGCCGTCAATCGACGGGCTGAACTTTTTCAGTACGTTCAGCCGGATGTTGCCATCCAATGTCAGCAGGTCACGAATCGTGGCGGCCACACATACGTCGCCGGCAAGTCCACAGATGTCGATATGACTGATATTCCTTGACTTTATGATATGTGATATTATGTCGGCAGCATCACGGTTCTTGAATATGGAATATTCTTCAGTTTCAGCATTTTCACCTTTATGGAGTATTACTGTTTTATCGGAGGCGTCGATAAGCGCGGACATAAGCGGAGGCCATATAGCGGCTCCGACCGAATCGGCAACGCAATGCACCGGCCATTGCCCGGCTTCCGTCCTGAACGAACAGTGACGCATCGGGTGTCGGTCGGCGGTAACGATGATACCGGCATATTGCGCGCTATTACGACGCAAGTATCCCGTCAGGGAGTTCATGGAGCTAACAGCCCCGGGGACTGGAAGCACTCCCGTGATGAAATCAATCTGTGGGTCGACTATGAGTAATAGCTTGTTTATCATACCGGTCACTTGTTCAGTTATAAATATAACGCTATCGGTAGCCTATGGTTGTGTTGATGCTGAAAATTTCCGTTGCAACGGTATTATTCCGTTGGTTATTCCGAATTGTTGTCGATAAGCCGGTCTTGATGGCGGTAGCGGTGGGGTGTGGTAAGAATTTATAGTAGAATGGCAATGCCGATTATAATAAATACAAAATTTAGTTGCGGAGATACCGGAAAATTTATTGGAAAAATTTTGCATAAACCGATTATTCGCGCGAATTTTGCAGCGCCGTTTCAGCGACTGACAGCGGCGTTGTTTTCCAAAAGGTATTGATCAGATAGCGTACTTTATAATGCCGGTTTCATTCAGCCGGTTGTAGTGTTTCAGGTTTATGAACAAGAGTCTTTTTGCATTGGCTTTGGGCACTTTTGCCCTTGGGATAGCCGAGTTTGTGATTATGGCTATTCTCGGTAATGTGGCGGAGGGTGTCGGCATATCGATTTCGCAGGCCGGGCATTTTATTTCGGCATACGCACTGGGTGTGACAGTGGGCGCGCCGTTTCTGCTGTTTGCGCGCAAGATGCCGCTGAAGAAAATAATGATGATACTTGCCGCGCTCATCATGGTCGGCAACACGCTGGCGGCTGTCGCTACGGGTTACTGGGGACTGCTCGCCGCGCGGTTCATCTCGGGACTGCCCCACGGATGCTATTTCGGCGTCGGCGCTATTGTGGCGCAGCGTCTGTCGGCTCCGGGCAAGGAGGCGGCTGCCGTGTCGATGGTCATCGCGGGAATGACGGTGGCTACGATAGTGGGAGTCCCTATCGGGACGGTGTTTTCCGAATATCTGTCGTGGCGCCTGACATTTGCCTTTGTGGCGCTGAGCGGTGCCGTGGCTTTCATCGGTATCCATGCATGGATAGGCGATGTGGGCAAGGTGAAGGATACCGGATTCAAGGGGCAGTTTAAATTCCTGCGGTCGGCGGCGCCGTGGCTCATTTTTGCCGGTCCGCTGTTCGGACAGGCGGGACTCTATTGCTGGTACAGCTATATCGATCCGCTGATGACGGGGGTGGCGGGATTCGCACCTGCCGATATGACCTGGCTTATGGTCGTGGCCGGACTTGGTATCTTTGCCGGCAACATAATCGGCGGACGGTGTGCCGTCACCCACAACAGGGCGTTTGTTGCAGCACTCGTGCAGGGCACATCGATGATTACACTCGTGCTGATATATTTCTTTGTGTGGGATAAGGCGGCTGCTGTCGTTCTCATGGTCATAGGTGCCGCGCAGCTTTTCGCGTCGGGTGGACCGTTGCAAAGCCTGATTATAAAATACTCGACCGGCGGAGAGCTGCTTGGCGGTTCGCTCATACAGATGTCATACAATCTCGGCAATGCAATCTCGGCATGGCTCGGAGGTATGGTGATAGCTGCGGGCTACGGATGTCGTCCCGCAGTATTGGCAGGGTTGCCACTGACACTTATCGGCACGGTGCTCCTCATCGTGCTGTATCGCCGGTATGAACGGTGAAACATTTGCCGGATTGTTTGTTATAGTTATATGTACGCGAGTTATCGGGTACATACAGATTTATGAATTTATAAATAGTATTGATGATATGAAACTTGCTGAGGCTTTGGCGCAGAGGGCGGATTTGCAGAAACGCATCGCGCAGATGGACGGACGGCTGAAGGCGGCCTGCAAGGTGCAGGAGGGCGATGAGCCTGCCGAGCGGCCTGAAGCTCTTTTTGAGGAATTCAACCGATGTATCGATGAGCTTGAACAGCTTATCAGGAAAATTAACCGCACGAACCAAAGTGTCGTGCTTGCCGACGGCGCGACGATTGCCGATAAGATTGCGTTGCGAGATGTGTTGAAACTGAAGGTTCAGGAACTGCAGAACCTGCTGTTGTTCCTCTCGGAACGTCCTGACCGGTATTCGCGTCAGGAGATACGGTATGTCAATACGGTCGATGTAAAAGAGGTGAGACACCGGGCCGATGAATGTTCGCGCCGTCTGCGTGAGACGGACTGCGAGATACAGTCGGCCAACTGGACGTATGACCTGATGGAGTAACCGGCTCCGGGTATAACGGATATTTCCGGTGTAGCCCGATTCGTTTTGAGAGTATGCAAGCTCGCTAAGGAGCCAATCTTAGCAAACTGTAAGAGCACGGAGGACGCGTGCCGGATTTTTACGGCTTATCGTCAGTACGCTGTACAGATGTACATCTTACTTTTTACTTTTTATCACCATGCATGGCAAAACGATGACGGCGAGGGCGGGTAGCGGGACGTTACGGAAATATAATCTCTTGGTCAGATATGTTCGACTTCGGGGTGGAGGGTTATGTCGAAACGGGTGCGGACGGCATCGATGATGCGGCGTTCGAGGGTGAGGATGTCGGCGGAGGTGGCTTGTCCGTCGGTGTTGACTATCACGAGGGGCTGGGTCGGCCACAGGGAGGCGCCCCCTTCGGTCATTGTCTTGCATCCGGCTTTGTCGATGAGCCATGCCGCGGGCACCTTGACGGCGTCGTCGCCTACGATGAAATGCGGCACGCGGACGTCGTGATACATGGCTTCGATACGTTTGAAATGCTCCTGCGGGATGACGGGGTTCTTGAAGAAACTGCCGGCACTGCCAGTCACGGCGGGGTCGGGGAGTTTGGTGTCGCGTATGGATATTACAGCTCCGCGCATATCGGAAGCTGTCGGGTTTTCGCCGACGATTGACCGCAGGTTGGCGTAGTCGAGCCGTGGCGACGGAGTGACTGTCAGCCGGAAGTGTACGTCGGTTATTATGAAGCGGTCGCGCATGGCGTCGGTCTTGAATATGGAGTGACGGTAGCCGAACTGCATCATGTCGTGCGTGAATACCCGGTGCTCACCGGTGGCCGCGTTGATAGCGTCGACCTGCACGATATGGTCGCCGGCTTCCACGCCGTAGGCACCGACATTCTGCACCGCCGATGCCCCGACCGTGCCGGGGATGCCCGACAGGTTCTCCAGTCCCCAGATGCCACGCTGTGCCATGTCGCGGCACAGGTCGTCCATCACCACGCCTGCCGATGCAGCGACGAGCACACTTCCGTCTGGTGCCGCGTCGGTAATCCTGCACCCGGCGATGCGCGATATGAGGATTGTTCCCTCGAAGTTGCCGGTGAACAGCATGTTGCTTCCGGCGCCGAGATGTTTCAACGGACGCGGAAATGTATTGTCGGCGAGAACGCGCCGGAGCTCGTCAAGGCTGTCGTAATATACGACGCATGCTGCTTGTGCCGAAATGCCGAACGTCGTGAAATCCCTTACATCGGTATTATATAGTGTTGTCATTGAATCAGCGCTGGTAAAACATAACGGGCACCGGCCTTGGGGCCGATGCCTGTTTTGGATTATTTCTGTCGGCAGCGTTACCGCTTTGAAGGCGGGCTGGCCGGGGATGATTTTTGTCGTGATTATTTAAGGGCGTCTTTAACGGCGTCGTTGGGCACCATTTCTTCCTTAAACATGTAAGCGCCTGTTTTGGGCGACTTTACCATTTTGATAACTTTGCTGTATGTGCGACCTTCACCTTTTTGAAGAGAGGCGACTGTTTTCTTTGCCATATCCTAATCGTATTATTTGATTTCTTTATGTACGGTTACCTTCTTGAGGATGGGGTTGTATTTCTTGAGCTCGAGACGCTCTGTGGTGTTCTTGCGGTTTTTGGTGGTGATATAGCGTGAAGTGCCGGGCATACCACTTGCCTTGTGCTCTGTGCATTCGAGGATAACTTGCACGCGATTACCTTTAGCTTTCTTTGCCATTTTATTAGAATTCTATGTATTTGATTTCAGAAATGTAACCTTTGCTTGCAGCGTGCTTGAGGGCAGCGTCAAGACCTAATTTGTTGATTGTACGCAATCCGGCGGCTGAGATGGTGAGCGAAATCCACGCGTCCTGTTCAACCCAATAGAACTTTTTGTTGAAAAGATTGACATTGAAGCGACGTTTGGTACGGCGCTTTGAGTGCGATACGTTGTTGCCGGTAATCGCTTTTTTGCCCGTAATTTGACAAATCTTTGACATGGCTGTTAATGAATTTATCTATATTATTTCGTTGTTTGAATGTATCGCTTCATGGCCGCCATCTCAGTCTCATATCGCAAGAGAGCGCATCATTTCTCCCAAGCTTTACAGGATGAGCCATAAAACAGTGTGCAAAGTAACTGATTTTTTCTCAACTAACCAAATTTTTTTACCATTTTCGACAAATTTATTTGCATAATGATTTGTAAAAACGGAGAACGGCGTATGTGACGGAGACGTGCATCACCGTCCGCCGCTGAGTATTCCGGTGATACCCGGCATGAATTTCTTCATTATCAGCCACGCGAGCATCGAAACTGTCAACATTGTCAGGAATGAGGACAGGAAAGCGGCTATTCCTCCTAAGGTGCAGTCTAATCCGAAGACGCCGCTGTAAAAATCATCGGTAATGGTGCAGAAAAACTGATGCACGGCGTAGATGAAAAAAGTCGAGGAGATGACTGTCCCTATGGTGCGGTTCTCAAGGTGAGGCGCGGCATTCAGAAAGAGCCAAAACAGAAATATGAACGCACATATAGAGGCTACGTTCAGCATCAGACAGCCGGCTTTTCCAAAATCAATCCATAGTCCGGCAGCCGCGATAACGAACCAGATTATAGCGGAAAGTATGGCTGTATGACATTTTATGCCGCTCAGCCGCTTTTTGAAAAATGTGGCGATGCAACAGCCGAGAATGAAAAATTCAAATCCCCATAATGAAATGTCGAGTGCCGCAAGTGTAAGAAGTAGTACCCCGAAGAGATATACGTTTTTCCCTCCTAAGAAATATGCGAGAGGGGAGAGGATTGCGAATATAATCAGATTGCGGATAAACCAGAATGCAAACGCGTAGGGATAACCGTCAGCATAGTCCCAGAATCCTTCAATCAGGCGCGGCAGACAGATATGCCCGTTTTCGACTACGCCAAACGACGGATAATTAAAGTAGCGGTACTTAAGCAGGTTGATGGTCAGACCTATGACATTCCATAGCAGATACGGGATAAGCAGCGTGTGAATCCGGCGTCGGGTTTTGCTCAGATATGTCGCTTTGTTAAATTGGGTCGTGTTGTTGAAATACAGGTAGCCCGACAGGATAAAGAAACACGGCACGCATACTTTTATCAATCTGTCGGAAAAGAATTCCACAATATTCAGGCCGAGCGGGGCGTCGGGAGCATCATAATCCGCATATACGTTGCTATGAGCTGCGACGACGCCTAAAATAAGGATGAATTTTATATAATTGAATACAATGTTTTTATTAGAATTTACTTCCACATGCCTCTATGATTAAATCTACCTGATTGCAAATATATCAAAATATTTGCGTAATTTCGCATCACTGAGTGATATTTTGAATTGCACCGGCACGACAGATTGCCGGTCGATTACTTAGAGGGTGTCTCATAACAAAAGTTAAACACTGAGTGATGTATCTTTTAGATAAATTTTTGTTTTTGAGGAGGGAGCATAGCGAGCTATGTGACCGACGAGAAACAAAAATTTAGCAAAAGAGACATCAAGGCGACAGTAATATTAAAAACATATAAATTTATAATATGACCGAGAATATAAAAATACCTTTTCTATCGAAAATTTTGAGCGTCTTTGACGCTTCGTCTCAGTCACATAGCTCGCTATGCTCCTTCGACTCAACGCCAAATACATCTCAAAATTTTCGACTCAGTGTTTAACTTTTGTTATGAGACACCCTCTTAATCGTATAATTGAATTAAAACAATACAAAGATATGACGAAGCATGGTTTTTTCAGAGTGGCGGCCGGAGTTCCGGCGGTGAATGTGGCTGATTGCGGCGGCAACGCGAAGGCTATTGTCGACCTGACGCGGCAGGCCGCGCAGGCGGGCGCCGCGGTTGTAGTGATGCCCGAGATGTCGGTCACGGCGTATACGTGTGCCGATCTGTTTCACAATGCCATGTTGGCCGAGGGTGCGGCGGCCGCGCTGGAGTATATAGCCCGCGAGAGCACGGCGATTGATGCGGTCATCGTGGCGGGTGCGCCGGTTGTCAGCGGCGGCCGGCAATATAATTGCGCGGTGGTGATAGCGCAGGGCGCCATTCTCGCGGTAATACCGAAATCATATCTGCCGAATTACAATGAATTTTACGAGCGCCGCTGGTGGCATCCTGCCGACGATGCTCTCTCGTCGGTAAGTATCGGCGGTTTCGGCGACGTGCCTTTCGGACGCAATCAATTGGTCGAAATCAATGGCGTAAGAGTCGGCATCGAGCTTTGCGAAGACCTTTGGACGGCTGTCCCTCCGTCGTCGCGCCATGCGTTGGCAGGAGCGGAGGTGATACTCAACCTTTCGGCTTCCGACGACGTCATCGGCAAATACGCCTACCTGCGCGGACTTGTCGCGCAGCAGTCGGCGCGGTGTATGGCGGCCTACGTATACGCCGGCGCCGGATATGGCGAGTCGTCGACCGACCTGGTGTTCGACGGCAAGGCAATCATCGCCGAGAACGGACGCATATTGCGCGAGGGCAAGCGCTGGCAACCGGAGCCGCAGATTGTGGTAGCCGACGTTGACATCGATGCTTTGCGCCGCGACCGCATGCATACCACGACGTGGGGCGACACCGCCGCGCGTGAGGTCACGGCCGCTTACAATATGGTGCGTGTCACAACGCCGGAACGTGTCGGTGACGACACCCTGTTGCGCGACATAAATCCGTTGCCGTTCGTGCCGTCGTCGACAGGCGACATGGAGGAGCGCTGCAACGAGATTACCAACATACAGGCGGCCGGTCTGGCGCGGCGCCTCGATGTTACCCGCACGAAGCATCTCGTTGTAGGCATCTCGGGCGGACTCGACTCAACCCTCGCGTTGCTCATAGCCGTAAAGGCGTTCGACCGCCTCCGGCTTGACCGTAAAGGTATTGTCGGCGTGACGATGCCCGGCTTCGGCACCACAGGCCGCACCTACAACAATGCGCTGACGCTCATGCGTGCGCTCGGCATCACGATACGCGAGATACCGATTGCCGACGCTGTCAACCTCCATTTCCGCGATATCGGCCACGACCCGGCGGTAACCGACGTAACCTACGAAAACTCGCAGGCTCGCGAACGCACGCAGATACTTATGGATATAGCCAACCAGACAGGCGGCATGGTGCTCGGCACGGGCGACCTGTCGGAACTCGCTCTCGGATGGGCCACATACAACGGCGACCACATGTCGATGTACGGTGTGAACGCCGGTGTGCCAAAGACGCTGGTGCGCCATCTCGTGAGATATTTTGTCGGAATAACCGACAGCGAAGAGGCGCGCACGGCGTTAATCGATATTATCGACACCCCCATAAGTCCCGAGCTGACGCCCGCGGCTGCCGACGGCACTATCGCGCAGCGCACCGAGGATCTGGTCGGCCCCTACGAGCTTCATGACTTCTTCCTTTATTACACCCTCCGCTACGGTTTCACTCCCGAAAAGATACAATATCTCGCATGCCGCGCGTTCCCCTCTCGCGAAGCAGAAATAGAGAAATGGATCAAGGTATTCTTCCGCCGATTCTTCAACCAGCAGTTCAAACGCTCCTGCCTCCCCGACGGCCCCAAAGTTGGCAGCGTATGCCTCTCGCCCCGCGGCGACTGGCGCATGCCCTCCGACGCCTCCTCCGCACTGTGGCTTAACGGAATAACCGATTGATTGAATATAATATGAATCAAGCCGAAATTACAGTGCATATTACAGACCCAGTTTAACGTTGCTGTCCGCGGTTAAAAACCGCGGCTACTACCGTGTTGATTTGCATAGTGTTATAGTGGCCGCGGTTTTTAACCGCGGATAGCAACATCGGTAATTATTAAATTGTCATGCGCTTTAATTTCGGATTGCCAATGTAAAAGAAGTATTTGGAGAGGTTGGCTTTATATAAGATAATCTCCTGTCCTACTGTACTCCTGTTCAAATCAAATAATCATTTTTGTGCTTGTTTTTCAACAATAGCACAGTAGAACAGGAGGGAATTTTACTATCCGGTAGAACAGGAGATTTGATGACAGTGTTGTCTTATTTGTTGAGAAATTTAAAAGTCTCGATATTGTTTTTGCTGATGCTTCTTACTATCAGTATTCCTTTGGCAGGAATATTTCTTATATCTGATAATTCAGCAAATTGTCCGAGATATATGCCGGAAATATCATACACTTCATACCGGCAGTCGGTCGGCTCGTCAATCCCGACTGAGCGTACTCCCGCGAAATCGTCGGCAGGCCCCGAATTGTCAGATACTACACCGTATGGCAGCAATTCAATAGTATAGACATATTTGCCATACTTGTTTTGAGCTGTAAAATCGATCCATGCATAGTACGGACTGGCTATATGATTGGCAACTCCATTTGCGATATACGGCTCGGTTATATAACTGAAGTCTACTTTTGATGAATATTCCTGTTCTACATATACCTGTATACGGTCCGTACCCAGATATTTGACAGTGTAATACGCATTGTACGAATCGAGTGGGGCATTGTCCTCAATCCTGTCTATGACAACGGATTCAATGAACGGTCTTAGCTCAAAATATATATTGAATGATGTATTGTATTCAGCCCCGTCGATTGTGCATCTGAATTTTAATCGAGCTTCGATATCGCCTCTGGAATTGATTTCGTAGATTTCCTCGTTTTCGATGGGAGCGGTAGTACATGACAGGTGCTCGTCAGCCAGTTTCAATGATTGTATTTTGCCGTTGGCAAGCGGTAGCTCCAGTGTCCATTCAGGATTATCAATAGCAGCATTGCCGGGTAAATCATCAGTATTTATCCTGAAACAATGTGATGTGTAGGCCGACGCACGTCCGTTATCGTGAACCTCATCGCCCGATATGCTTATTACGTATGGGCTAAGAGTGTCTTCACTCGTTTCGCTGAAAGTATCGGAAAATGTAGTGTCGGCACAATCATGAGCAAAAGCGGGCAAGGTAAACGCTGTAATTGCCAATACCGATGATAGAAATACTCTTTTCACAATAATATAATTTTAATCCGATAATATTGCTGTTGAATCCGGCTTTGACCTGTTTCTATTATCACTTATTTAACGGTAAAATTTAAATATTATTATCAAAATAAAACCGTCGGGTCACATTTTATATTGATTTATAAGAATGTGACCCGACAGCAGATAACCCTATTTCCGAAATTTGAATGTGCCCTGCAGTCCTGACTTTTCGTCAATGGCCGTAAGTACGTACAGCCCCTCGGCCAGCGATGAAATGTCGACATTACCGACGGCATTGCCGTTGATGGCAGCTTGGCGTCCCACAGCACTAAGCGGAGCAATACTGTAATTTAAATCCCCGACAGCCTCATCTCCCGCTTTAATCATGATTGCATCATTCTGCATGTCGAAACTCAAAGCGGCAGCCACACTTGCAGGTTGATATTCAACAGTGACAGGAACGCCACGGGTATGGCCATTTTCATTATATCCGACAGCTGTAAAAGTCGTATTGCGATCAATTGTTGTATCATAATACCCTTTTTTTATATCGGTTATTTCAATTTTACTAGGAACTCTGAAACCTTCTCTAAGACGCTCAAGCACAATTCGGTCTATACCCTCTGTGTCAGAAAAGTATAACCGGATATTTTTATTAGTTGCAGCGACTCTTGACATTTCATCGACTGTAGTATCTGTATATGAAAAATTTATGCCTACTTTTTGCGGCAAATAACCTAATACAATAAATGTAGAACTAATTGTTGTCTTGCCGAAATTATCCATGAATTTCTTAGTTATCCTTGCTTTGAGATATCCGTCAACTGTACGGGCATATTCTTCGTTGCTGAAATGAAATGTCCAATCCTGCATGTTGAATGTTACTTCCATATTTGGTTCGTAAACCGGAATAAACTGGACTAAATCCCATGTTCCGTTTTTTTTCAAAATGGAAACTGAAACACCCGATGAATAGTCGAATTCACCATCATTAAGAAATGGGAAAAATTGCTCAATGTATTGTTCAAGTTCTGCGCTATAACTTCTTGACAAACTATTAGTCTTATATTTTGATTCTTGATAGTCAATTTCCGAACGAATCTCCATAGTTTCACAATCGTCTATATTGAATGTGCCATTGTATGGCATAAACAGAGATGTACTACCCGCAGCCGAAGATGAAGGTGTAGATGTTGATACCGGAAAGCTGTATTTCCATCCTAATAATTCCCTAAAAATAAAATAAGAATAATTATCGTTGAGCGATCTGGTTACCATTCCTTTGCAGAAATCATAAGACAAGATTTTTGAGACGCAACTGTTATCTTGTGGGATAAAATATCTTAAAGATACGCCATTAATCCATGTTGTTGGTGCGAATAATTTAAGGGAACCTAAAGAGAATTCCCCTTTGGTCGCATTTGCTAATCTGGTAACTGCATCTCCATTATTCCCCAGCTTTTTATCTATATACCATTCAAATGGCGTCATTTCTTGAAAGGGGTTCTGTAATCCGTTTGTTACAGGATTATATACGTAAGAATGTGAAATTCCCAATCCTATAAGCAAATCTCTGATTGCTAAGGAAACAAAATCATATTTTTCCCCAGGATTAGTATCTATAGAAAAATATATTTCATCCAATCGTTGTTTGTTATATGTAATTGCAATGTCAGGATATTCGGTTAGAGAATTAACATCGGATATATAATCCAGATAAGTCACTGATGTGTTAAGACAATACTCTCCTAAAATCACGCCTTTAATTGTGCTCATAGTGGCGTTTCTGTAATATGAACTTGAGCCAAAGTTTTCTTTTGACTGAGATAAGACTTTAGAAATTGCATTTCGTTGAGAACCGACCAACTGATTGCAAGATATTTTAACTTTAATAGGAAGGCATGGTGGCATATACTCTTCTACTATCTTGCACGCATAGGTAAACGGAACTTTCATTTCTTGTGGGCATGTCTCGTCAAATTCAGGAATTATTACCGTACCCCCATTTATATATCTTATAACCTGAACGTCCTCAATACTGTTGCTGTAATTATCAGATACGATATTAAGACTTTCAATATAATCCTCTGCTCTGGTTGTTACGACTAATGAAGGAAGTAATATTAGGGACAAGATAAATTTTTTCATTTTATTGCGAATTTTTTTGTGATAATTGAACCATTAATTTTATAACGGGTTATTATGAACATGGATTTTGCTTTATCTATTGGGATCGATGTTGGTTGTGATACGACTCCAGTAAAAATAAGATTGCCGGTCAAGTCTGCAACGGTAAAATTTATGGACGTGGAAGTGTTAATGAATAAGTTTTTGCCCTTGATAGAAATCTCAATAGGATCAACATCAGCTGGGACAACTGATGTTTGTCTGAGAATAATATCTAAATCTTCTTTTTTTATATATGAATTAGTACAATATATCGGCGAGTATATGTAAGTCCCATCTTCGAAATCGGCACGTATTTTAAAATATGTTCCCCAACTTATATCAATTAGTGAGATTTCATATTTGGAAGTGAACAAAGGAATTGAATATTCAGATACTGCCCATGATAAAATTTTATCATCATTCAAAATGTGAGCTTTGGATTTAAATAAAAGAATTCTGGTGCAGTTCTCTGAAAAGTTTAAATCTAACGTCAAAGTTCCATTACAGTTGGGAGTCTCATTCCCTGATACAAACATTTCGTAATTATATGAAATATTATTGATTTCAACCAATTTGTCCGCTGCTAAATCATTAAGTGGCAATGCAGTTGATATTTGTGGAGTGAGAAATAAAATTGAGGCAATTAGTAAGATGATTCTCATAATATAATAAATTTTGACGTTTTAGATATTCCGTTATAATAGATATCCTTTCTCAAATATATGCCGGTATAAAGGTGCTTTTTTGAAAATTCAGAAGGCTTTCCGTCGAATACGATTGTCCCATTGATGTTTAATATCTGGACTTTATTAATTGGCTGATTGTTAAAAAGTCCATTTATTTTGGCAATATTTTCAGTTGCTTGATATAAATTATAATCAGGTTCAAATTCCAATGTTTCAAAAGTGCTACCATATTGATTATTCGCTTCAATTGTAACCCAACTATAATTTAATGCGGATATATTCCCTGTTATTACATGTGCGATAAAAGGTTCATCAAATTGATAATTTCGTACAAAGGTACTATAATCTTCTTCTACATTCACATTAATTTTATTTGCACCGATGTAATTTACATTAAACATCAGTGAAAAGCCATAATCCACGGAGTTTATTTTGGATACATTATCAATTGAAATGATTATTGGTTTTAATTCTAATGATATTTTAAAAGGTATTGCACTGTATTCCTCCCCATCAAATGTATAGTCACATTCAATTTTGCCCTCCAAATCACCATTTAAATTTATGAAATAATTTTCAGTCGAGTTTATTTGATTGATAGTAAATTCTGCAGTATTTCCCGAAGATATTTCAATGAATTTTTCAGATTTGTCTTTTAGATAAAATCTCCACCTGTAATTGGATACACTACTATTATCAGTATCGAGGTGGAAAGAATGGTTTTCATATGAAGAACCAATGCCATCGTCTTGAATATTAGAGCATTTAATTCGTAATCCGGAAATAGGTAAGTCCCAACCTATAGTCCTTAGAATATCAAAAGTCTTTTCATCAATAGATAGTATACAGTTGCCTTGACCAACAGAATAAGTCATTAAAGATTTGTCTTCATCTAGATAATTTAATGATATATCAGACTTATAGCTGGTTGGGGCGTAAATTTTATAGGTATTAGATGGTGTATCTAAAAATACATTATCCGATTTTACAAAATTTGCCATTTCAGAACTGAACTGAGTAAGCTCAGACAAGAATATTGAATTATTATAAAGCAATTTGTCAAAATAGGTAGGCCAACCATGATAATAACTATAAGCGTTGTCGAAATATATAATACTTGATCCAAAACCAAGGCATCGGGCAATACCTCGTAATGCTGCTGTAGTCAAGTTGTATCCTCCCGATTGTTTACCTGTAAAGTTACAATCCCAATTAGTATTGGAGTTTAGGATTATCCATCCATCCGGACTTTCACTATCGCTATATTCCGCATCCCTTATTTGAGAAGCTAATGCGGTCGGACATCCAAATAGATTATTTTCATCGTCGTCACAATAATCGACTTCTGCAGCCATTGCGACATCTGGGTCAAGTGTACCGAAGCATACTCCTATATATATTGGTTGCTTATTGGAAATCTTGGCTTCCCATAAATCCGCTGCAGCGGTAATTGCTACCTTCATAGAATCCGGGAACTCGTCAAAATATACTAACTTTATTTCTCCTTTATTGCTTGATGAACGACGGATTTTAGCCGGGAGTTTTTGATTCTCAAAACTTGCATCGCCCGGTCTGACTTTTTCTTCATACCTGATAGTATATTTTTTCGGGGTTGAGGTTTGAGAAAAGACTCCGATTACACTTGAGGTTATAATTGCCATTAAAAATAAAAAAACTCTCATAGCAAAATCATTTGATATATTTATAGATTTATTCGAAATCATTATCATTAATCTTATTAATACATATTAATCCGCGTTTACTACGGCTTCGGCGTACCAGGATTCGCTTTGAATGAGAACGGTGTATTCACCGGGCATAGTTAGCTGGAATTCGGCGTTTATTGTTGACGAATAGTCTACCAATTCTTCATATTTATTATAGAGATATACTTCGGCGTCGATTGTTTCACTGCCCTCGACTTTGATTACCCGATTTTCTATGTTATAATAGACATCAACCGGTATACGCATCGGCGCTCTATCAGGCGTCATTTTCTTTGTGTTACAATCTTCTTTATGAATTGTAACTGGAACTTTTTCATCTTCGGCAAACGATGAAAACATAGTTGTAAAAATTACAGCAATAATTAAAAAAAACTTTTTCATTGTCAAGAATTTTTAGCGGTTATTTTTCATAAAATTAAGAATTTATAAGTTTTCAAACAAATAAAAAGTTTAACAGCCGCATTTTTATGCGGCTGAAATACAGTGCGTTGAAAATTATTGGTTCGATAAAGTTTAACGGGGCGTCAAAAAGTTTAACGGCATGCCGTCAACGTGCATTTTTTGCTGTCATGAGAAAGACTTGTTGGCGGGCTTGTCTAAGTGGCGTCGGATATATAGCCCTATATTTGTTTCGTGCTCATCAATGCCGAGTTTTTTGCGGATAGCACTGCTTATATTGTAGTGCCGCTTTAGTTGCATATATTCTCCGACCTCTTTGCCTTTAAGTCCGATAGCATATAGACATACGTATTTGATTTCATCATCGGTAAGGCCGCAGGTCTCGAGACTCTTCATGAATGCAGGATAGGATGCTGTAAGGGCTATGCGTGTGGAGTCCAAAAACTCCTCTTTGTTTTTGCGTATATGTTCAATCCATTTTGTATAGGCCGCAGCATGTGATTCGTTATCGGAGATTTCTTTTGCGAGGAGACTGTTAAGCATGTCAAGGCGCTGTTTTATTACATTCTGAACGGCTCCATCAAGTCCCTGATGTTTCTGCAACAATATTTTCAAGTTATTGCGCTCGCTTTCAAGTTCTGATTTTTCCAATCTCAAATTGTTAAGTTCAAGTTCGACTGCCTGCTTTTCCAATTTCAGTTTCAGATTCTCCTGTTCGGCCATCATTCGCTTAGTGCGGATTTTGTAATACCGGTAAATAATTAGGGCTATTCAGAAAATAGCCAACCAATTGTTTGGCAATTTCATAGATGA
>OFFB01000664.1_pt1 | contig 29078 bp, 35 predicted proteins | sample 1521281 | NCBI WGS metagenome assembly OFFB01 (sample SAMEA3504109, study PRJEB24116) | mouse gut metagenome | biome: mouse gut; feature: mouse-associated habitat; material: faeces | place: Denmark | collected 2011
ATTTTATTTTGCACTTGCTCCGATAAATCCTGCCATTGTAGGTGAATTTGAAGGAACAGAAGAAGTTCTATGCTTAGGTGCTAAGTTTTTCTTATCTTCTTTTAATTTACGTTCAGTCATTTTTTCACATACATCTGTCAACCAGATAATTAAACCAGGAACAAGAAGTATTGTAGAAATGAATCCGAATGCACTGTTACAAGTTTTTGCTTTAGATAACAAACCGTTTTCACCTTTAAACATGCTATAGAATTTTTTCATTAAATCTGTATCACTATTATGAGCAGCTTTTAGTGCTTTTTTAATTTCTTCAGCTGTTGCATCTTTGAATGATTTACCGTTGAAATCTTTTAGGATTTCATCTAGTACAGCTTTCACGTTTTTATCCTGTGCGAAGGCTTTTTTAACATTACCGCCGCTTTGTTCAATGAATTCCATAAATCCGTTTACGCCGCCTTTGTAATCTTCAAGGTTAGTATATTTTGAATCAAGCTGTTTACTTGAAAGCACGCTGTGACGTTTATCTGTAGGGTTCAAGTAATCAACAACTTTCTGGAATACATTTCTGCCTTCAAGGTTTTTATTGTTTAATGCAAGGCCTGTGACTTTAGTAAATCCGTCAGAGAATAATCTTGCAAGTGCTTTTGCACCAAACAATAATGCTGTGAATGCTGTCATATCACGAACAATAATTTCACCGTAATCGTATTTATCCTGAGCTTGCTGTAATCTTGGAGGAATACAGAAACCATATAACAATACAGGCATTGCTGTACCTGATATTATTGGTCCGTGAAGTTCAAATATATCTGATATTGATTTTGATATTTTGCCGTTAAATACCTTTTCACCGGTTTTTCCTAACATGCTTGCCATGCCTGTGAAAGGTACATCTTTTTTGTTTTCACCTTGAGCCTGTTTAACTTCAGGTTTCTTAACCTGTGCCGGTGATTCTTCTTCTGCTGCTAAAGCAGGATTAGTTTTCATACCCATGTTATAAAGTTTAGGAATCTGAGTATAGAATGCGGCAACAGTACCAAATATACCAAGGTTTGTTAGTACTCTTGAACCCATTCTTTTACGTGTAAATTGTTTTACTGCATCTTCGATTTGTTCAGCAGTCATGTTATCTTTTAGTAATTTTGCTGTATTTTTTGCAGCATCACCAAAATAATCACTCATAGCTTTAATATATTCTGATATACTACCGCCTTTTACTTTTCCGTTAGAAGAAGTAATATTAATAGCCAATTCATTAACAACACCGCCTATTTTACTCTTTCTAAGCTTCATATAAGAGTCTTCGATAGATTCAATTTGCGCAATAGATTCTTTACGGGCTTTTTTACTCAAAGATTTATCAGCTTTAATATCTTCTATTTGAATTTGTCTTGCTGCATAATCTTTTGCTTTAGCCGTTATTTCATCAGCGCTCAATTTTTCAGCTTCCGGAAGATGAGCATTAATACTATTTTCAAGTACTTCAGCATATATCTTTTCATAGAAAGCGGCTTTAGGTGGATTACCATTCTTAACAGCATTTACATTTTCTGTAACATATTTAGCAAACGGTGCTTGTAAACTGTCAAGATAATCTAATCTTACATTATTACCTGTACCGAATTTTTTGTTAATAACAGAAAGCATGCCAAGTGGGATTAGAAATGCTGATGGACCAGTAATCATCTCACGTAAGAATTCTTTTTGAGCAAGCTTCCAATTCAATTCACGTTGTGGCTTGCCGTCATTTCCGATAATAACATTACCATTTTCGTCTTTTTTCTCTTTACCGCCGCGAAGCAAACCTTTACTTACACGAGGGGTGATAAAACCAATACCATCCTGAATAATAAATGATGCAGCATAACCGCCGGCTTCAATAAAATCCATAGTAGCTACAATAGGATTAAATCCTCCTTTGAATGCAACTGATTTATTCTGAACAGGGTAAGCTTGGCTCATCGGGGTCTGAACCTGTTTTAATTTCATTTTATTCGTATTATTATCTGTATTTATACTTGGTATGATTGGTTTTACTGACATAATCCCTACTAATTAAAAAAACTTCTACACAGTAAAAAAAACAACAATCGGTCTATAATTGCCATTTTTTCGGGTAATGTTTCAAAACTTTTACATTCTTTTGTACACTAAAGTTTTGAACAAGTGTACTTATTATACTTAATCCTAATCAAAATAGCAAGCGTTTTACTACAATTATAACATTTCTGTAACATTACTACACAATTAGTTTTAGTATAAAAATCAATCCAATAAATCCGACATCTTAACCCCGAGGACATCAGCAATAGATTTTGCCTGCCTGATATTTATACATCGTTTTGCAAGCTCATATTTACCGATAGTAGTTTTATCCAAACCTACTTCAAACCCCAGTTCTTCCTGTGAAAACCCTTTTTGTATTCTAAATTTATGTAAACGTTTTCCAAATATTTTACAAATATCTTTACTCATATAAAGTATTGTGATACAGTAGCAATATATTGTCGTAGACATAGTGTCTACTAAAGTAGTAGAAAATCGCGTCATTATTTACTTTCAAGGGGGTAAAATTGTATAACTTAAAAACTACAAAAATCTTAAAATATTTTGCATTCACATTAGCTGAAACACTTATTACTCTTGGGATTATAGGAGTTGTAGCTGCACTTACCATACCGGGTTTAATTCAGTCGTATCAAAAACAACAAACAGTTGTAAAATTAAAAAAAGCTTATGCAATTTTAAATCAAATAGCCCGTAATTCTTCTAATGAAAACGGTGATGCTGTAACTTTTTTAACCACAGATACCTACGTTAATGAAAATACAACGAAAGAATTTTTTGAAAAATACTGGTTTTCATATCTGAATGCCCCTACAATTGATACTAAAAGTAATTTGCGATATAAAAATATCAACGGTGAAAATTGGGGAATAACCGTACAAACGAATTACTCTGCAGGAAGAGTATTATTTACAACAATGGATGGAACAAGTTATTTTGTTTTGCTAATGAAATGGATTAAAGACGAAAATGTGGAAACCGGTCAAAAAGCTTTATACAGCTCAAAACAATCAATTTATGTTGATCTAAACGGAATAAAACCACCTAACACACATGGTCGGGATATTTTTGGCTTTGAAATAGATTTTGATAATAACAACGCTGTACCAATGTGTTCAAAATCATCTAAAGACGATATTAACAAACAATGCAAAACTTCCGGCTCCTGCTGTTCAGAGAAAATAAAACGTGACGGCTGGTCAATTACAAAAGACTACCCGTGGAAATAACATAATTTGACAACAAATTATATCTTAGTTAAACTTCAAGAATGGAAGTTAATGTAATAGGAGCAGGCTTAGCAGGTTCAGAAGCCGCACTGCAGCTTGCTAAAAGAGGATTTAAAGTTAATTTATACGAAATGCGCCCAAATGTTAAAACAGGTGCACATACCACACAAGATTGTGCAGAATTTGTCTGCTCAAACAGCTTAGGCTCGTATGATATTACAAACGGAAGCGGACTTTTAAAACACGAAATGGAAATCTTAGGAGGAGAACTTATCGAAATTGCAAAAGCATGCCAGGTCCCTGCTGGAAATGCTCTTGCAATTGATAGACACAAATTTTCACAAAGCGTAACTCAAAAAATTGAACAAAATCCTAATATAAATTTAATAAGAGAAGAAGTCACACAAATTCCTGAAACACCGACAATTATAGCATCAGGACCTTTAACAAGTTCAAAATTTACAGATGCAATCAAAGAATTTACCAAAAGTGAATATTTGCATTTTTTTGACGCTATAGCACCAATTGTTGAAAAAGAGAGCATAAATTTTGATATCGCGTTCTGGGCAAGCCGTTACGATAAAGGCGAAGCATCATATATAAATTGTCCGATGAACAAAGAACAATATGAAAAATTTTATAATATCTTAATTAACGCCCCTCGAATCGAGCAGCATGATTTTGAAAAAGGAGCAAAATTCTTTGAAAGCTGTCTGCCAATAGAGGTTTTAGCTTCCCGCGGAGTTGATACTCTTCGTTTTGGACCAATGAAACCGGTAGGACTGATTGATAAACGAACAGAAGAAAAAAATTATGCAGTAGTTCAGCTTCGTCAGGACAATTCCGCAAAAACTTTGTTTAATCTTGTCGGATTCCAAACAAACCTAAAATGGGGAGCACAAAAAGAATTACTTCAATCAATCCCGGGTCTGGAAAACGTTAATATAGTACGTTACGGTGTTATGCACAGAAATACATTTATAAATTCACCAACTCTTCTTAACCCGACACTTCAAACCCGTGAAAGAAAAGACCTTTTCTTTGCCGGTCAAATCACAGGGACAGAAGGCTACACAGAATCAATCGCTTCAGGACTTTTATCAGGTATTAACATGGCAAAACTTCTATCAGATGAGCCATTACTTGAATTACCGGCAGACACAATGCTTGGCGCATTAACCCATTATATTACAAATCCTGAACACGATAACTTCCAACCAATAAATTCAAACTGGGGAATTGTGCCACCAGTAGAATTACCCAAAAAAGAGCGCAAAAATAAAAAACTCAAAGGTGAACTTATGTCAAACCGCGCTATCGAAAGTTTAAAAACATATTTAAACATATAAAAAAGAACCGAAAACATTTTGTTTTCGGTTCTTTTTTCCTACCTGTTCAAATTAGAACATCAAACCAGCTTCTCTAGCTGCATCAGCTAATGCTGCAACACGACCGTGGTATAAAAATCCGCCGCGGTCAAATACAACACATTCAATACCAGCTTTTTTAGCTTTTTGAGCGATTGCTTCACCAACAACTTTTGCAGCAGCAATGTTACCGCCGTGAGCTAATTTTTCTTTTAACTCTTTATCGTTAGATGATGCAGCAGCCAATGTTACATGGTTTACATCGTCAATCAATTGAGCATAAATGTGTTTTGTACTTCTGTATACAGCTAATCTTGGGAACTCAGCAGTTCCTGAAAGTTTAACTCTGATTGATCTGTGTCTTTTTTGAACTAATGGTTTTCTTGCTTGTTGTTTAATCATTTTTATTTTCCTTTCGTTTAACCCGAACCTTCTTGATAAAACCTAACCAAGGGTTCATACGGGCTTTAGTTAAATTATTCTATCGATTTACGCGGCTCTATTTTTTACCGGCTTTACCAGCTTTACGTCTGATGTATTCGCCTTCGTATTTAACACCTTTACCTTTGTATACTTCAGGTTTACGTTTTGATCTGATTAAAGCTGCAACATCACCAACTTTTTGTTTGTTAGAACCTTTTACAGTGATTTTTGTGTTAGCTTCAACAGAAATTGTAATACCTTCAGGCGGTACAATATCAACAGGGTGAGAATAACCCAAAGCCATATTCAAAGTTGTACCTTGCATTTGTGCTCTGTAACCTACACCGTTGATTTCAAGCTTTTTAACAAAGCCTTCTTTTACACCTGTTACAGCATTCGCAACTAAAGTTCTTGACAAGCCGTAAAGTGCATCTGTTTCACGAGATGTACCTACTTTTGATAAGATAACATGGTTATCTTCAATTTTAACTGCGATTTCAGGACGAACATCAACAACTTCAGTACCTAAAGGTCCTTTAGCTGTAACAACTTGTCCTTCAATTTTAACCTCAACACCTTGAGGAATTTCTATCGGTTTTTTACCAATTCTTGACATTTTAATTTCTCCTTTTGGTATATCTACTTACTTTCAAACTTTTCTACCAATTATGTTTGAAGTTTTGCCGGCTTAACACCGGTACTATCTTGGATTATTGGCTGCTCGACCGGCTCATCGCAGCTCTCGCCTACGCGAACTCGCTACGTTCCGTTCTTGCCAAAATCCGCCACATCGGCATACGCAATTAGTATACGTAGCAAAGAACTTCGCCGCCAACGTTTTCTTTTCTTGCTTTTCTATCTGTTAACAATCCTTTTGGAGTTGAAACGATAGCAACACCCATACCACCTAAAACTTTTTGTAAGTTTTTAGATTTTGAGTAGCTTCTTAAACCTGGTTTAGAAATTCTTTCTAATTTTGTGATAACAGGTTTGCCATTAGCTTCGTATTTCAAAGTAATAGAGATAACTTTGAATTTACCAGCTTCTTTAACTTCGTATCCTGCGATGAAACCTTCTTCTTTCAATACTCTTGCTAATTCAACTTTCAATTTTGAAGCAGGTACATCAACAGTTTGATGTGAAACCATGTTAGCGTTTCTGATTCTGGTTAGCATATCTGCTATAGGATCTGACATTGACATTTTAATTCCTCCGGACTTACCCACAGTTATAGGCAGTATCCTTATTTACTATTACACCACTTACCAAGCTAATCTTGCCTTTATTTAGGAATTACCCTTTTTGGCGTATCCTGGCAGTCTGGAACTGTATACAATTATTTTATAACAAACACCAATATTTACAATAGCTAACTTAAGATATGTAACAAAAAAGCGGTCATTATGACCGCTTTTTTTATTAACTTAGATTTATGGCAATAAACAAACTACCAGCTTGCTTTTGTTACACCAGGTAATAAACCTTGGTGAGCCATTTTTCTTAAACAAATTCTGCACAAACCGAAATCTCTATGAAATCCGTGTGGTCTTCCACAAATTGAACATCTGTTGTGAAGTCTTACTGTTGGGTATTTTCCGGCAGCAGCAAGTTTTTGGCGTTTAAGTTCTTTGTTAATCATCGCTTTCTTAGCCATGAATTTCTCCTTTTTCTACTTAATAATTATACAGACGAATACCTGATAATTATGTTTCGTGTTACTTGTTTAAACCTTTGAAAGGCATTCCGAGAAGTCTTAACAATTCTCTTGCCTCATCATCTGTTTCAGCAGTTGTGATAACTGAAACGTTCATACCCTTAACTAAATCTACTTCTTCATAAGTGATTTCAGGGAATAGAGCTTGTTCTTTCAAGCCCAATGTATAGTTTCCTCGACCGTCAAAACTTTTTGCACTGATACCGCGGAAGTCACGAATTCTTGGAAGTACAACACAAATTAGTTTTTGTAAGAAATCATACATTCTTTCGCCACGCAATGTTGCCATTGCTCCAACCGGCATACCTTCTCTCAATTTGTATGAAGCGATTGATTTTTTAGCTTTTGTAACTACTGCTTTTTGACCGGCAATTTTTGTTAACTGAGCTTCAATTGCTTCTGCAATTTTTGAGTTGTGAGAAGCTTCACCTACACCCATATTCAAAACAATTTTAACTAGTTTTGGAACTTGGTGATCATTTTTGTAGCCGAACTTTTCTTTCATAGCCGGAACTACATCTTCTTGATATTTTGCTTTTAAATTTTTTGTTACTGTCATTTTTCTTTTCCTTTACTATTGGTATTAATGTCGTAATCACTTACACATTAAGCATCTAGTTGTTCACCGCATTTTTTACAAACGCGAACTTTTTTACCATCGATAACTTTCATTTCTACTCTTGTTGCCTTTTCGCAAGCCGGGCATACTATCATAACATTTGAAGAATCAATTGGAGCTTCAAGTTTGATTAGTCCGCCTTGAATACCTGCTGCAGGTTGAGGTTTTTGAGCTTTAGTCACCATATTAGCGCCTTCTACAATTACTCTTCCTTTTTCAAGGTCAACTTTTTTTACATTACCGATTTTACCTTTGTCTTTACCTGCAATAACAACGACTCTGTCGCTTGTTTTTACATGTAAGCTTTTTTTATCTTTGTTTGTCATTTTTTTCTCCTGGTTTTATCTTTCATGGACTGACTTCATAAACAACATTATAAAGTCTATTACATGTATTTGTATATTAGATAACTTCCGGTGCAAGAGAAACTATTTTCATATAACCTTTGTCTCTTAATTCACGAGCAACAGGTCCGAAAACACGAGTACCTCTTGGGTTGCCGTCTTTGTTAATAATAACTGCAGCATTTTCATCAAATCTGATAACTGAACCGTCATTACGTTTGATATCTGCTTTAGTTCTTACTACAACTGCACGAACAACTTCACCTTTTTTCACAGCCATATTTGGAGTCGCATCTTTTACAGAAGCTACGATTTCATCGCCTACTGCTGCAAATTTTTTATTTGAGCTTCCCATAACACGGATACATAACAATTGTTTAGCACCTGTGTTATCTGCTACTTCTAGTCTTGTTTCTTGTTGTATCATTTTTCTTTCCTTTTAGTATTAATCTACTACTTTTGCCTCTCATTACTCAGTGGTAATGTTGCATTTTCATCTTGGATTATTGGCAGCTCGACCGGCTCAACGCAGCTCTCGCTAGGGCGAACTCGCTACGTTCCGTTCTTGCCAAAATCCGCTATCTTGCTTTTTCAACTACTTCAGCTACAACCCAGCGTTTGCTGCCAGAGATTGGTCTGTTTTCAACGATTCTTACGATATCGCCTTCGTTACAAACGTTTTCAGAGTCGTGTGCTTTATAGTGTTTATTAGATTCGATAATCTTTTTGTATTTTGGATGTGGTTCATAATCAGCAACTTTTACAACTACTGTTTTATCCATTTTGTTACTAACTACCATTCCTTGTTTTTCTTTTTTAGGCATTTTGTACCTCCGCTTGGTTGCTCGCATTAGTCGTGCACGCTACCGCTTCTGCACTCTGCTCGCAAGCCGCTTTTTCTGTTATTACTGTTTTTGCTTGAGCGATGAGTTTTTTAGTTTTAGAAATACTTGCTGTATTTTCTAATTTATGAGTTGATAATTGCAATCTTGCTTCAAGTAGTTGTTTTTTCCAATCTACGATAGCATTTTGTAACTCATCAGCTGATTTTTCACGCATTTCACTTAATTTCATTTTTTATTTTCCTTTATATTGTTCCTTATCTTATCCGACCTGAAGAATTAACTTCTTGTTAAGACAAGGGTTATATACTATGCTTGTTCTCTTGGTTGTTCAACGATTTTAACTTTGATAGGTAATTTTTGTGCTGCTAGTTCTAAAGCGTGAACTGCAGTATTTCTATCGAAGTAATCTAATTCAAACAATAATCTGTTTGGTTTAACAACTGCAACCCAGTATTCAACGTTACCTTTACCGGAACCCATACGAGTTTCAGCCGGTTTTGCAGTAATCGGTTTATCCGGGAATATTTTAATCCAAACGTTACCGCCACGTTTGATTTCACGAGTCATTGCACGACGTGCAGCCTCGATTTGACGGCTGGTAATCCAACCCGGCTCTACTGCTTGTAGAGCGTATTGACCGAATTCAAGTTTTGTACCTCTTGTTTCAGTACCTTTCATTCTGCCTTTCATCATTTTGCGGTATTTAGTCTTTTTAGGCTGTAACATTATATTTTGCTCCTATTATTTTATACCTTTAACTAGCTTTGCGGTGCTGATTCAACATTTCTGCTGCGTCTTGGACGTCTGCCGCCTTTGTCAGCATTGTCTTTACCGCTTTTTAATTTGATGTTTTGGTCTGCCATTTCGCCAGGCATTAAGTTGCCTTTGAAAATCCAAACTTTAACACCGATTTTACCCATGATTGTATCAGCTTCTGCGAAACCGTAATCAACGTCTGCTCTAAGTGTTTGAAGAGGGATTCTTCCTTCTTTTGCCCACTCTGAACGTGCGATTTCAGCACCACCCAAACGTCCTGATACCATAACTTTGATACCTTGAACGCCTGAACGCATTGTTCTTTGCATTGCTTGTTTCATAGCACGGCGGAATGCAATACGTTTTTCAAGTTGTTGTGCTATAGATTCTGCAACTAATTGAGCATCAGCATCAATTCTTGCAACTTCTACAACGTTGATAATAACAGGTTTACCAATGTATTTTGTAACTTCTTGACGAAGTTCATCAATACCTTGTCCGCCACGGCCAACAACTATACCAGGTTTTGCTGTTACAACTGTGATTGTTGTATTTTGTGCTTTTCTGGCAATCAAAATTCTTGAAACACCAGCTGCATATAGTTTTTTCTTAACGAATTTTCTGATTTTAGCATCTTCTGCTACGAATGCTGCGTAGTCTTTTACCTTAGCAAACCAAGTGCTTACCCAAGGTTGAATTATACCTACTCTAAATCCGGTTGGATGTGTTTTTTGTCCCATTTTATTACTTTCCTATTTTGTTGTATCACTAACTACTAATGTAAGGTGTGATGTACGTTTCATTCTTGAATACATACGACCTTGAGCTCTTGTTCTTGCACGTTTATAAGTAACACTTTCGTCAGCAAAGATTTGAGAAATCTTTAATGATTCAGGAGCTACACCATATTGTTCACGAGCATTTGCAATTGCAGCTTTTAAGTTCTTTTCAACCACTCTTGCCGCAAAATATGGCATAAAACGTAACATATCTTGAGCTTCAACAACAGCTTTTCCTCTTACTTCGTTGATTACTCTGCGAAGTTTTCTTGCTGTCATTTTTATGTCTGTTTGTTTTGCTTTTGCTTCCATTTTTTTATCCTTTATTTAATATAAATATCACTTTGGATTATTTGTACTAACCTCTTTTTGCTTTATCTGCGCCGGCGTGACCTTTGAAAAGTCTTGTCGGAGCAAATTCGCCTAATTTATGGCCTACCATTTGTTCTGTTACATAAACCGGTACGTGAGTTTTACCGTTGTGAACAGCAATTGTATGACCTAACATATCAGGTACAATCATTGATGCTCTTGACCAAGTTTTGATAACTTTTTTGTCAGAGTTAGCATTCATTTTGTCAATTTTCTTTTGTAGAGCTTCTTCTACATATGCACCTTTTTTTAATGAACGTGCCATTTATTTCTCCTTTTTAGTTTGTTGTTTGTTTTTAAAAAGGGCTTTTATATATTGGCATAAAAGCCCCTAAATTTTATTATTTGCTATTTTTTGCGTCTTCTAACGATTAACTTATCAGAAGCTTTACCTTTTTTTCGGGTTTTGTAACCAAGTGCCGGTTTACCCCAAGGTGTTTTAGGGTGTCCGCCAGGACCTGTTTTACCTTCACCACCACCGTGAGGGTGATCGCAAGGGTTCATTGTTACACCACGTACTGTTGGTCTGATGCCCATGTAACGTTTTCTACCGGCTTTACCGATTGATAAGTTTTTGAATTCTGAGTTACCTAATGTACCGATGGTAGCCATACATTCTTTTCTTACCATTCTCATTTCGCCTGAAGGAAGTTTAATTGTTACATAGTTACCTTCTTTAGCCATAACTTGTGCTGAGTTACCTGCTGATCTAACCATAACGCCGCCTTTACCAGGGGTTAATTCAACGTTGTGAACGATTGAACCTAGCGGAATTAATTCAAGCGGTAAAGCATTACCGGTTTGAACAGGTGCTTCCGGACCTGAAACGATAACATCACCTACATTTAAACCTTCCGGAGTTAAGATATATCTTTTTTCACCGTCAGCGTAGAAACATAGTGAAATTCTTACGTTTCTGTTCGGATCGTACTCAATAGTTTTAACTGTTGCAGGTACACCAAATTTATCTCTTTTGAAATCAATTACACGGTATGATCTTTTTACACCGCCGCCTTTGTGACGACATGTAATTCTACCTGTATTATTTCTTCCTGCTGTTTTTTTCAATGATCTTAATAAAGATTTTTCAGGAGTAGAAGTTGTGATTTCTTGATAATCACTTCTTGTCATTCCTCTTTGTCCCGGAGTGGTCGGATTAATTTTTCTGTTTGCCATTTTATTTTCTCCTACTATTGGCTTTGTACTTTTTCATTAGGGACATATGCCTTACGCCCCTTTTGAATCCATAACTATATGTTAATGAATTCGATTGGTTCACCTTCGATAGTTACGATTGCTTTTTTAGATGAATCTGTTCTACCAAATTTATATCCCATTCTTTTTTCATGAGATGGCATATAAACTGTTCTTACTTTTGTAACTTTTCTTCCTGGAAAAGCTAATTCTACAGCTTTAGCAATTTCAATTTTTGTTGCATCTTTTTTTACTTCGAAAGTATATTGTGCATTTTCTGTTGCTGCCACTGATTTTTCTGTAATTAATGACTTTTTAATAACGTCATATAGTCTTTCTGTTTCTTTACTCATTATTGTAACCTTTCTGTAATTTCATTTACAGCGGATTCAGTCATAACAACAAAATCAGCTTCCAATAAATCTTTCACATTTAAGTTGGTTGGTAATAAAAGTTTTACGCTTGGAATATTTCTTGCTGAAAGTTCAAGATTTTTATTTTCTTCAGCTTTTGTATCAGCAACAACTAAAACTTTTCCGTTTACGTTTAATGATTTCAAAGCACTAACCATTAATTTAGTTTTTGGTTCAGCGATTGTTGAGAAATCTTTTACGATAACCAATTGAGCTTCTCTAGCTGACAATGCTGATTTAAGAGCTAATTGTCTAGCTTTTTGAGGCATATTGAATGCAAAGCTTCTAGGTTTTGGTCCAAAGATAACGCCGCCGCCTGCGAACAATGGTGAACGAAGAGAACCGGCTCTTGCTCTGCCTGTACCTTTTTGTTTCCAAGGTTTTCTTCCGCCGCCTGCTACTTCAGCTCTTGTTTTTGCACAAGCTGAACCTTGACGTGCATTATTTAATTGTCTTCTTAATGCTAAGTGCATTACGTGTAAATTAGGTTCAACACCGAAAACACTTTTTTCTAAAGTAATTTCGCCTAATTTTTCTCCATTTGTACTTAATATTTCTTTTGACATTTTAATTTTCCTTTTGCTTTCCGCTTACCCCTTTCAGTTTCCTGTTTTATATGGTAAGAGCGGGTTTTGTTACTTTTCTGTTTTTACTTATTTCCCGCCTGTCAAATCAAAGATTTGTTCGTTCATTTCGCTTACGCTACATTCAAACGGCGGTCATATAATGTTCTGTATCCTAGTTCCATTTAGTTCTTGTAGGTACGATTGTTACCAATCTGCCTTCGCATCCAGGTACTGAGCCTTTAACTAATACTAAACCGTTAGCTGAATCAACTTTAACTAATTTCAATTTAGTAATAGTAACTCTTTCGTTACCCATGTTACCAGCCATTCTTTTACCTTTGATAACACGTGAAGGAGTTGTACCTGCACCGATTGAACCAGGTTCTCTGTGGTTTTTAGAACCGTGAGCCATAGGTCCTCTTCCGAAGTTCCATCTTTTTACTGTACCTTGGAAGCCTTTACCTATTGATTTACCAGTTACGTCTACTTTTTCAACATTTTCTAATACTGAAAGTTCAACCTTATCACCTACTTTGTAATCTTGAGGATTTTCAACTCTGAATTCTTGAAGATGTCTGTAGTTTGATAAGTTATTTTTCTTGAAATGACCTAATTGAGCTTTTGTCAAGTGTTTTTCTTTAGCTGCTACTGTACCGACTTGAATAGCATTGTATCCGTCAGTTTCAACTGTTTTAACCTGAGTTACAACAGTTTCGTCAACTTTGATAACAGTTACAGGGATTGCCAAACCTTGTTCGTCAAAGATTTGAGTCATTCCAACTTTTTTTCCTATTACACCTAGTGTCATAATTTTTACCTTTCCGTACAACCTTTACCCATAAAAAGACAGGAGTCTTTTATTTGCACCGGTTGCATCTTTCGCTTGTGAGCGCTACGTATCACTTTACCTTAACTTGAGGGCTTTCACCTCTCCGTTCGGATTTTTAAGCTTTTCGCCCCGACCGGTCGCAGTTCACATTATTGTGCATAATGCTTATTCAATTTTCAAAGACTGGAATCTTAACAAACTATCTTGCTTCGATATCTACACCAGCCGGTAAATCTAATCTGCGCAACTCTTCCATTGTTTGTTGAGTTGGCTCGTATATATCGATAATTCGTTTATGTGTTCTCATTTCAAAATGTTCACGAGATTTTTTATCAACGTGTGGTGAACGCAAAACGCAATATATACGTCTTTTTGTAGGTAAAGGAATAGGTCCGGCTACTTTAGCGTCTGTTCTTTTTGCTGTTTCTACGATTTTTTCAGCAGATACATCAATTAGTTTGTGATCATAAGCTTTCAAACAAACTCTGATTCTGTTTTTCTTAGTGCTGTTTGCCATTTGCATTCCTTTTTCTTTTTTCTATGTACTACTTCGACAAAGCGTAAGCCTTGCCCTGCTTGCTATAATATTTCGGTCATTATACTTCAAGCATACCAATCTTAAGACAAACAAAACACGGTGTCAACCGTGTTTTGCCATGTTTGTTTAGTTTTGTTAACTGAAATTTTCCTTATTTTAAAGCCTTATCAATAAGCTTTTCGTTAGCAATTCTACGTTGCTCCATTGCAGCACGTTTTGCCAATTCTTGTGTTACTTCTTTTTCTACACGTGTTGCTTCTGCTGATGCTACTCTCAAAGTAGCCGGAAGCGTATCTTTTGGTGCAAATAATACAACGCGAACAGATTCTTTCAGCGCATTAAATAAACCTTTTATTCCAACGCATACTTGTTTTAATTTTGAAGCATTTGCTTTTTCTAACATTTCAAGCTCTTGATTAAATTTTTCTTGAGCTTTAGATAATCTTGTAGGTAAACTTACACCGGGATATACCGGTCTTGATGTTCCGCCAAGAGCACCTTCAACAATTCCTCTGGTACCTGCGTCAAGACCAGTTTTTGGTATTACATCAAAACCTTTTGCATCCGGTAAATAATGAATATCAGTATACTTATCAGCAGCATGCGCTTTTTGTAATTGAGCTAAACCGCGGGCAACAAGTCTTGGACGTCTACCTTTTGTAACATGTTTGGTAAAACCCGAGATATCTTCTGCTTTAGGTTTAATAAATGCCATACCAAAACTAGGGGTATTATTTCTAACTTCCATAAGAGTAATTTCCTTTCTATTTCTACACACGCATATACAAACAATGCTCAATAAAATAATTGCTAAATTTTAAATTATTACTTAACAAAACTTATTATTTCATCAATTTTATCTTGAATATTGCTTTCGATATAAATTCTCAAAAGCGGTTCTGTACCTGATGGTCGAACTAAAATCCAGGTTTTATTATCTTCAAGATAAAGTTTCACCCCGTCTTTAAAATCTTTCTTAGAAACTTTCATGCCTGCGACTTTTTCTAATTTTGAAAATTTTTCTAATACAGGTTTTATTTCTTCGACATTTTCAAGTTTTTTATCAACTCTTGTATTAATAAAAGTACATCCGACAAAATCGTGGAGTTCTTTTTGCAATTGAACTAAAGATTTACCTTCATAAGCCATAGCTTCTAAAACAAGAAGATTGGCAAGAATACCGTCTTTTTCAGGAATATGTCCTTGAATACTCAGACCGCCGGATTCTTCACCTGCAATAATCGGGTTATATTTTCGCATAGCTTCACCCACATGCTTGAACCCGACAGAAGTTTCAATAACTTCAACTCCGAGCTTTTGGGCAATAATATCAAGCATTAAACTTCCGCCAACTGTTTTGACAAGAACTCCGGAGTAATTTTTATGCTTTTTTAAATGCATTAAAAGTATTGCAATAATTTCATTCGGAGTAACATATTCACCGTTTTCGTTAACAACACCGAACCTATCCGAATCACCGTCATTAGCAAACCCCGTATAACCGTCATGCGATTTTACATAATCAATCATTTCTGTCATAAATTTCGGTTTAGGTTCAGGCATTCCGCCGCCAAAAGCCGGATCGTGATACATATGAATGCTATCGTATTCAATGCCGTTATCTGATAATAATTTATCAAAATAACCGATACTTGCAGCATATAAACCATCAAAAATTATACGTTTTTTCAGATCCTTAATTTTGCCAAAATCAATAATTTCTTTAATTCTTTTAAAATAAGAAGCAGAAAAATCTGTTACAACAATGTTACCTTTAACACATGCCGGAGATTCTTTTCCGAAATTTGAAACAATTTCATCAGTAATTTCTGAAGTCGCAGGACCGGCATAATCCGGAATAAATTTTATCCCGAGGTATTCAGGCGGGTTGTGAGATGCTGTAAACATAACAGCACAAGCATCCAAAACCTTAGCATTAAATGCAAGAACAGGAGTAGGAATAACTTTGTCACTATATAAAACCTTGAATCCCATATTTTTTAAAACTTCAGCACACTGCATAGAAAATTCGCGTGCCATATTCCGCGGGTCATAGCCGACAATTATAGTTTTATAAATTCCATAATTATCAAAAACATATTTTCCTATTGCTTTTGACACAATTTCGACATTTTCTGCGTTAAAATCTTTTCCTACAACAGCACGCCAACCGTCTGTTCCAAATTTTATACCTGACATTTCTTCCCTTTTCACTTAATATCTGTTATAATTCTAATTGAAATATGGAGTTAAGTAAATGGTCAATTTTGAATCTGTAAGAAATATTGCATTTCTTGAACCGGTAAATTCATTTTCAGATATGGCAAAAGATGAATTCTGTAAAAAATTCCATCTGGAAAATTGTTTTACAACACCAATGACAACAATCAGGCAAATTGTTGATTATGTAGGACAGAATCCTGATACTCTGGGAGTTCTGCCATTAGAAAATACTATTGACGGAACAATAAGAGAATCTTTAGATTGTCTTATGTATTCCAAAAACCCTGCTATTAGAATAATAGCAGAAATTGTTTTACCGATAGAACTCTGCCTTTTATCTAAAACAACAGAATTTTACAGTATAACAGGCTTAATTGCGACTCCAAGACTTTTAGGTAAATGTCAGGAATTTATTCAAAACGAATTACCAAGACACCTTAATCTTATTGAAGCTCCGACAATGCTTGAAGCTGCTAATGACTTGCGCAACCATAATCTTACATATGCTTCCATCGGAAACCGTAAAATCGCCCAAAATTGTATGTTAAATATATTAAATAAGGTTTGGCCTATCATGGGGGAATATATTAAAAGAAAATATTAATGATGATAAAAACAACAATACAAAATATATTCTAATCGGCGCGATTGAAACCGATATAACAGATAATGACAAAACAACAGTTGCATTCAAAACAAGCAATACACCGGGGGCGCTTTTAGAAATCCTAAAAATATTTTTAGAACATGATATAAATTTATCTTACATTTCTTCATGTCCATCCAGAAAAGAACAGGGAAAATATACATTTATAATAAATCTTGACGGGCATATTAAGGATACTAACATTTCAAATGCAATAGAAGAAATCAAGCCAAAAACATCATTTTTCAAATGCCTTGGAGCTTATAACTAGATTTTTTATATCAATTCACCGTTCAAATACCAGGTTTTAACACCGATGATTTTAACATTGACAAATTCACCTGTCATATCTTTATCACAAGGAATATGAACAATCTTGTTATTACGGGTTCTGCCTGTTATAACATTTTTTCCTTTATGATTTTCAAAGTTTTCCACTAAAACTTCCATCTCGCGGCCTAAGAATTTTTTGTTAGATTCAAGACAGCATTTGCGGTTCTGTTCATTTAAACGCGCAAGACGTTCAAATTTTGTATCTTCATCAATATATTTATCAACCCATTTTGCCGCAACAGTTTTCTCACGCGGAGAATATGCCGCAGTGTTTGAATAATCAAGTCCGACTTCTTCCATCGCTGTTAAAGTTTCAACAAACTGTTCCTCGGTTTCCCCCGGAAAACCTGCAATAAAATCACTTGTTATCGTAACATCCGGGACCATATCTCGAACTTTTTGAGCAATTTTTATGTAAGTTTCTCTATCATAGCGGCGGTTCATTTTCTTTAAAACTTCACTACTGCCTGATTGCATAGGAATATGGAAATATTCACAAACCTTATCAAGTTCAACAGTCGTTTTAATTAAATCATCAGTTATGTCTGTCGGGTATGAAGTTACAAAACGAATTCTGAATTTACCTTCAAGTGCGTTAACTTCGCGAAGCAAATCAGCAAGACGATAATTTCTGTCTTTAAAATCTTTTCCGTAGCTGTCAACGTTTTGTCCAAGCAGTGTAATTTCCTTAAACCCGTCAGCTAATGCATCTTTTACTTCTTTTAAAATGGTTTCAGGGAGTCTTGAACGTTCTCTGCCGCGGGTATATGGAACGATACAGTACGTGCAGAAATTATTACAGCCTTCTGTAATCGGGATCCAGGCATTAACAGATTTTACACGATTTATTTCAAACTTAACCGCTTTATCATCTTCTGTAGCATGAGTTTCTTCACATTCACAAACCTTTTCACCAGATTCAATTGTTTTAATTATTTCAGGTAAAGAATAAATTTTATGAGTACCGAGAACAAAATCCACGTAATGCGCACGTTTGAAAATCTGTTCGGCTTTTTGCTGTGCTACGCAGCCGCAAAAACCGATTTTTAACTCAGGTCTTGTTTTTTTCCATTTTCCCCACGTTCCGATAAGACTAAATGCTTTATCTTCACTTAATTGTCTGATAGAACAGGTATTTACCATCAATAAATCAGCCTCTTTCGGCTCTTTTGTTTCTGTATAACCAAAATTAGACAGCATACCGAACATACGTTCAGTATCTGATTTATTCATCTGGCAGCCCATTGTTTCTATATAAACCTTTTTCATTATTCTAAAACCTCTTATATTTCGACTTATGTAACTATCTTAGCCGAAAAATATTTGTTGTAAAATAATAATTATTTGACCACCGAAATATTTATACATAAAATAATTATAACAAGGGGAGATGAATGGATAAAAGACAGATATTTACGGTAATTCTTATACTGGGATTGGTTATAACAGGAATTTTTGTTAATCTTAAGCCAAAACAAGATTACCTTTTACAAGCAGAACCCCTGATAAAAAAAGTTACACAAAATACTAAACTTATAGATTTAAATACAGACCACAACCAAGCACTTGACGTTAGTGAATTCGCAAAAAATCACGGGATTAAAGCCCCCGAAATACTTGTAAATTTTGATACCCACAGTGATATCTATCTTAATTACCCCGTAATAGCAGAAGGCAGTGCAGGTGTTGAAAACTGGATTAATGAACTCATTGCAAAGAATCCGGAATTAAAAGAAATTTACTGGGTTATGCCATATGAAGAGGCAAAAGATTTAAATCTTCAAACACTATTTGCAGAAAACGATTACCATCTTATTCCGCGCGGCAAAGCAACACCTTTTTACGGAAATTCTATGAATCCTAATATCAGATGGCTGCACTTTGTATTTAAGCCATTATTTAAAGAACCTTTTTCACAGGAATTTTTGATTAACACCCAAACAGGTAGAATAAATGAAATTCCATCAGACAAAAAACTTTATGATTATTTATTTACACCGATAAATCAGCATAAAAAAGTAAAAATAGTAACTTGCACAGAAAAAACCTTACCTGACTTTGAAGGTAAAAAAGTTTTCTTAAGTATTGACGCGGATTACACAAGCAACTCAGGTTTTGATACGGCTGAGAAATTTTCGTTCATAAAATCTCAAAAAGACATTGAAAAAACTTTCTATTCGATTTTTAAAACCGTAAACGAAAAGAATATGAAACCGGAAATCATTTCGCTTTCATTGTCACCTCAATATCTTCCTGAATTTCATCACGAATATGTTGCAACAATATTTTACTATATCTTGCGAATATCAAGGAAAGAAGATGTCATAACAACTTACACCCGCAAATATGACAATGACCCGAATTATCTTGAAAAGAAATACGGTAAATATTAATCAATATTCAAAACTCTGTCAAGACAAGCTTTTGCAGAATACTGCCATTCGCGGAATGTAATACGTTTAACCTTAAATCCGCAGCGTTCCAAAATTGCCTGTTTTTTCATATTTGACATGTGGTGTAGTTTTTTATTATCTTCCATACCGTCAATTTCAATAATAAATTTATCATCTACAACAAGGTCAGCACTTAACCCTGCGATTTCTACACCTGCGGCAACTCTATGGTCAAGTTTTCTGATTTCTTCTGCGATTTCACGCTCCAAAGAATTTTTATAAATATTTTCATCTATTCCTTCATTTAAAATAGCTTCTTTACGTTCTTTGTACTGCTTCAGGTAAGAAACATAATGTCTGAAATGTCCATCAGGCATTGTTTCTAAATCATGAGATACAAAGTTTATACATTTGCTTCTTGCCCGTGTAATTGCAACGTTAAACAGGTTAGGTTTTTGTAAGAACGTAATACTTTGCGGGTAAGAATTATTTGCAAATGCCCACGACATTAAAATAATATCACGTTCATCCCCCTGGAAAGTATGCGCTGTACCGATTTCAATCTGGTGTTTTTTAATCATATAATCTGATAAAACTTTCGGTACAGATATTTTTAACTGTTCAACCTGCGCTCTGAATGGTGAAATTATACCGATAGAAACAGGTTTATCAGGGTTATTTTTTTCATCTTCAATAATAATTTCGTGTAAAGTTTTAACAAGAGCTTCAATTTCAGGAAGGTTTCTTGTTGCATCCATATCAACTTTACCATCAGGAACTTTGATAATATCAATCGCAGTATCTGTTGATGAATCCTTTTTCATAACACGAATTCTGTCGTTATAAAATTCTTTATTAGAAAAATTAATAATCGGCGGAAGACTTCTAAAATGTTCATCAAGCATAACAGAATTCATTGAATAGTAATCAGCCAAATCAAACATAGAATTTGTTCTGAATCTCCACATCAATTGATATTTATCAGGAATTCCGTACTGACTCAAGAAGGATTGTTCTTTAGCCTTTTCAAGGAATGATAGGTGCGGCAATTGTTTATCATCACCGACAACAACAGTCTTTTTCGCACGATACATTATTGGGAAACAGCTTGCGATATCGCATTGAGAAGCTTCATCAATGATTGCAACATCAAACATACCGGGTTTTAACGGCAGAGAATCAGAAACAGCATAAGTTGTTACACACCAGCAAGGAAACGCATCCAACAACGGTTTAAAGTCTTCTTCTTCCATAATATTATTTGATTTTTTCTTTTTACGTTCAACAAGAGAAAGGGCATGAACTTTGATTCTGCGAACTTTTTTAGCATCACGTAACAGAACTTTCAAAGCTTCACGGCGGGAACTTTTCAAGATATTAATTGCAAGAGATCCTTGTTTTCTTTTCATTTGACGAATCTGTTCCATCATAACGTGAAGATTTCCGGTTTTTTGAATATCAGATTCAATCTTACGCAATCTCCATTTCTGTGTAACAAACCCGAGTTCAACCTGAAGTCTGTCCAGAGTTTCAGGTTCAACATCAAAATGTTTTAAATCAAGAATTTTCTTTAACTGTCTTACACTTGACATATTTGCAAATGAGGCAAAGAACCCTGATTTTTCCATATTATCATTTAAAGTTTTAATAACATCATTTACATTATCAATTTCAGATTTTTTCAAAGGGCGTTTAATATATTCAAGTTCACCGACAAGAGCTGACTGCTGTTTAATTTCATCTTTCAAATCATGCCAATCTTTTTCCAGTTTAATAATTTTTTCGCACTTTTCTTCTGTTTCGCGCAGAACATCGAGATGCTGTTTCATATCTTTTACATCTGCAAAGATAAAGTCCTCTACACCATCATCTAACGCAAATTTTCCTGATGTTAATTCCTGTAATTGAGTGCTCAATTGTTTTTGGTAATTCATCCTGCCGGCACGAAGCGCCAAATATGGAGCACCAAGTGCGTTAAGCCTGTCAGCAACAACATCAACAGCTTTATCCATACGGGAAGCCACAAGGACAGTCTTTCCGTTGGCAATCAAGTGCGCAACAAGGTTAACAATCGTTTGGGATTTACCTGTCCCCGGAGGTCCTTGTACCGCAATAAGTTTACTGTTTTCTACATTCTTTAACACTCTTTCCTGAGAATCACTTAACGAAAGCGGTGTTATCGGGTAAAAATCAGAATCAGATTCTTTCAGCGGGAACATTTTTTCGGCAGATTGAGTGTATTCATCGTTGATTACACCTAAAGTTGTTTCACGAAATACACCGCTTGGTTTTTCTGCTATCTGCATCAATTCGTGTAAAACACCTGCTGTTACTGCCGGACGTTTTGTTAAAATAATCGCACTTTGATAAGTTACAGAAAGTTTTTTAATTTCGCCAACCGCAGCTTTTTGTTTATGTTCTTGTATCTCATCATCAATTATTTCATCATAATTTTCACCGGTAATTTGAACATCAGATAAATCTCTTGAAAAATTCTCATCTTTTGTGACATTATCTTCATCAACATCTTCAGACGGATCAGTTGAAATTTCCAAATCAGGAATCAACGACTTTAAAGTAGTAAGGAAAATATCCATTTTTTCTTTTGTAACAGGTAAATCAGGAACAACATCCAAAATACCTTCCAAAAACAAATCTACTTCATCATCATCTTCGCCTTTTTTAAGAAGTGCAGCTAAAGCACCTGTATTTAGAGATAAAACTTCATCCTGTAAAATACAATTTATGCTGACTCCGTTGCGTTCTAACTTACACGGAACATACAAAAGCGGTGTTAAAAATTCGTTGTGTCGTTTTGACTTTCCGTTACGTCCAACAAGAAACATATAACCATAAATCAAATATTTATCTCTTGCGCTTGAAACCCCTTGAAGCATAAGTTCTGTCAAATTAGGGTTTGAACCGTCAAGCTTGAGGTACTCAAGTCCTTGAGTTAACAAAGTTTCCTGTTCTTTTAAGAAAATCCACTTGTTATCTTTATCCCCTTTCAGGTTTCTGAAAGTAGAACTTTTAACCTCTTCTCTTACACAATCGTGAAGATATTGGCTGAGTTTTTTTATAAAACTGTTATTAAATGCTGAATTAAGTGCTTTTGTTGCTTCCTGTAACATAAACTGACCTTCTTAAAAAATTTACATAACTTTCATTTTACACTATTTTACGCTAAAATCAACATATGAACATCATCAATATAAATGAGGGTAAATATTTATTTCTGATATTATGTGCGAAATGAATCTTAAAAATGAAAACTTATATTATATCGGCGGAGTGGTCAGAGATGAACTTCTCGGCAAAGAAAGTTTTGATATTGACCTGACATATCAGGGAAATGCAATTGAGTTTGCACAAACACTGCCTGATGCCGAAATTCTACAGATTAATGAGCCTTTCGGAACTGTTAAAATCAAACTTGATGGTGAAGAAATTGATATCGCTTCAACCCGAAGTGAAATTTACCCCCAAAAAGGTCATCTTCCAAAAGTAAATAATATCGGATGTTCTTTAAAAGAAGATATTTTGCGCCGCGATTTCACAATTAATGCTATGGCAAAATCAACTTTGACAGGTGAAATTATTGATTACACAAGCGGACTTGAAGATTTGAAAAACAAAAAACTCCGAGTGCTTCACAATAACAGTTTTATTGATGATCCGACAAGAATTGTACGCGGTCTGAAGTTTTCCGTACGCTTCGGGTTTGAACTTGATGAACATACAAAAAAACTTCAAGATAAATATTTGCAGAGTATAAATTATGATATGTCATACAAGCGCTTAAAAAAAGAACTTGTCGAAACTTTTAATCTTAACTTGTGGACAGCATTTGAAAAATTTGTAAATGAAGGAATCTATAAACTTATCAGTCCGCAAGAATTTACCCTGCCGCAAAATAATTTGGAAGAACTTATTAAAAAGTACAAACCAACATTCCCCTGGATAGTTTATGTCGGACTTCTTCCGGATATTTCAAACTTGCCACTTACAAAAACAGAACAAAAAATTGTTGATGATTATAAAAAGATTCTGAATCAAGTTCAGAATGACAAAAATATTTCAGATTTTGAAATCTACAAAGCTTTTGAAGGGGTAAATTTAGAGACAATTTTGATGCTTGCAACCGTCAACCCTGAAATAACAGGAAGATATTTAGATAAATTAAGACATATAAAACCTGAAATAACAGGAAAAGACCTTCAAGAAATCGGGATTGCACCATCTCCTAAATACTCTGAAATTTTCGATTTCATCCTGAATGAAAAATTAAAAAATCCTGCGCTTAACAAAACGCAGGAAATTGAACTTGTTAAAAAATTCTACTTAATCCCGTAATCAGCTTTTAATTTTTTCAAATTACCTTTTCGGGTTTCGATATCAATTACGTTATTAACAGCGCGAATTAAATCACGCGATTCAATACCTTTACGAAATGCGACTGCATAACGTTCTTTCGTGTATTTTTTTGGAAGAAGTACAACACTATCATCCTTTAATGACATCCCGAGTAAAATCGTATCATCAGCAACAATTGCATCAGCTTTACCGGCTTTTAAAGCCTTATAAGCATCAATATAATTTTTATATCCGATAACACCAACATTTGGAACTGCCGTTCTCAAGCTTGTTTCACCGGTTGATCCAAAAACAATAATCGCGCGCTTACCGTTTAAATCCCTCAAAGATTTTACACTTGAGCCTTTTTTAACCAACAATGCCTGACCTGCTGTATGATACGGCACAGAAAAATCCAAAAGTTCCTGACGTTTAGAAGTTATTGACATAGTCGCAATAATCATATCAACTTCATTTGAATAAAGTTTCATCATTCTGTCTGATGCTGAAACCGGTACAAATTCAACTTTTTTATCGCTTCCCAAAATTCCGCGCGCGATAATCCTTGCTAACGCCGCATCATAACCGGAATAATGTCCTTTTTTATCAAGAAAACCGAACGGATAAGTATCAGTCTTAACACCGACAATAAGTTTATCCCGTTTTAAAATTGTATTTAAATCATTTGCCATAGGTTCATCCTGTTTTTTCCCGCAGCCGCAACAAACAAACATTACAACCATCAATAACGCTAATATTTTCTTTAACATAATTTTCCTCTTTTTTTCATAATACCTTAACAACCTTTTAAGTCAAAAAAGTTAAGTATATTTATGTTATTATGAAAATATGAAAACTATAGTATTAACAGGGATGATGGGTTCAGGCAAAACGACAATTGCAAAACTTTTATCCGAAAAATTAAATATCAAATACATTGATATTGATTTTCTTATTGAAGAAAAAGAAAATATGAAAATTTCAGAAATTTTTGCTCAAAAAGGAGAAAACTATTTCAGAAAACTTGAACAAGAAATTATTATATCTTCTTTTATTACGGAAAATGCAATAATCTCTCTCGGCGGCGGAGCTTTTGAAAACCCCGAAACCCGAAAGTTTTTACTAAATAATTCAACAGTGATTTATCTGAAAACTTCACCGGAAATAATTTATGAACGTATAAAAAATAACACGACAAGACCGCTTCTTTGTGGTAAAATGTCAGTAGAAAAAATTAAGCAAATCCTGAAAATAAGAGAAAAAAATTACGAATCTGCATCCATAATTATAAATACAAATAACAAAACACCAAATAGAATAGTTGAAGAAATTACAGGAGTTTTACATGATTAATTTATCCGTAAATATTAGCGAAAAAGAAATTAATTATCCGATTTATATAAATAACAGCGATTTAAACAAATTAAAAAAATCAATTCTTGATGAAATAAATCACAAAAATTATATAGTAATTTTTAGTAAAAAAGTTCACAAATTATATTCAAAAATTTTAGATTTCCCAAAAGACAGAACCCTTGTCCTGCCTGATGGAGAGCATCAAAAAAATCATAAAAATCTATCAAAAATTTTAGATTTTGCCCTCTCAAAAAATTTAAAAAGAGAAGATGCAATAATTGCAATAGGCGGCGGTGTAATTGGTGATATTTCAGGATTTGCGGCATCTATTTATATGCGCGGTATAAACTTTATACAAGTCCCGACAACACTGCTTGCAGCTACAGACAGCTCTGTCGGCGGGAAAACCGCAGTGAATACAAAATTCGGTAAGAACTTAATAGGCTCGTTTTACCAGCCAAAAGCCGTTTTTATTAACGTTAATTTCTTAAAAACATTAGATGAAAAACAATTCAAAAGCGGACTTGGTGAAGTTTTAAAATACGGGTTTATTGAAAAATGCTGTGAACCTGACAATGACGCTCATTTGATAAATTTTTTAACTGAACACTATCAAAAAATTTTAAGCAAAGATATTTTAACACTGAAAGAACTTATAAAAATGTGTATCGAATTAAAAATCGCAGTAGTTCAAAAAGATGAAAAAGAATCCGGCTTAAGAAAGATTCTAAACTACGGGCACACTTACGGTCACGTTGTGGAAAACCTGACAAATTACAGAAAATACACCCACGGCGAATGCGTAATTGAAGGGATTAATTTTGCAATGAAACTTGCCCTGAATCTTAATCTTATTGATAAAGAATACAAATTTTTATGTGAAGATTTAATCAAAAAATATGAATACAAACCGCTTCAAAAATTTGATAAAAATAAAATTATAAAAACAATTACAAACGATAAAAAAGCAACTGATGAATATATAAAATTCATTCTCCCGACAGGTTATGCATCTGTTTGCGAATATGATTTTACCACAGAAGAATTGTCAGAATATTTATCAGCTTAACAAAGTTGATTTCCTTACAGGAAGCTGTTAGTATAAATATAGTTTATAGTACCTAAAATATACTAACGGAGTAAAAATGAATTCTAAAGACCTGCCAAAGTGCCCGATTGAAACAACATTAAAAATGCTTGGATGTAAGTGGAAAGTTCTTATAATCCGCGAACTTTTAACAGGTACAAAACGCTTTGGCGAACTAAAAAAAGCGGTAACAGGAATAACACAAAAAGTCCTGACATCTAAACTTCGTGAAATGGAAGAACTCGGACTTGTGGAACGCAAAATTTACCCTCAGATTCCGCCAAAAGTTGAATATACGCTGACAGACATCGGCTGCAGTCTTCGTCCGGTTTTAGAATCACTGAAAGACTGGGGCAAAGACTACAAACGCTATACAAAACTTGTTGAGAAAATGAAATATTAAATCTATCTTTGTACAACGCGATAATTATTTTCACCTTCATGAATTATTTTGAATTTATCACGTGTAAAAGCATTGGTATCAAACAAAACTTCGTAACTGCTTGCTTTATAAGCCGGCATTGGTTTACTGATATCAAATGTAACAGTTGCACCTTTTCCGACAGAAAAACAAGAGGCAAAACTTGCATTTTCAATCGGAACAGTAGATGTAAATCCTTTATTCTCAAATATAAAATTTTCTACAACTTCAGGTGTCAAAGCTTGTTTTCTAGTTGGCATCAATCCTCTTACAAACTTTCCTGTTACAGGAGGTGCAGTATTTATTGCAGCTTTTAATGCCCAAACCTGCTGCTGCGCTTGCGGTGACAATTCTCTGCCTTCACGCAGATAATTATTAACATATGGAGAGCGGCTATATTCTTGATATGCAGCCTTAATTTCATTCTGTAATTGAGCGAGTGTTTTATAACGTAGAGTTTCAGCCTTCAACGGACTTAAAATACTATTTGTCTTTCTGACAAACAATTTTGACCCCGTTTTTATACCTGTATATACTTCAGGCAGTAATTTCAAACAAAATGACATATGTTTCCTTATATTTCCCCTATATATTTATAAAGTATTTATATAAGAAAAAATTGCCTTTTAATTAAAATCACTTTCTGCTACAACAGATGCTATCAATTCGCCGTAGCTGTTAACAATTCCGTTTGTTTCTTCAACTATATATCTTATACCTGTTTTACCTTCGATTGCTTGCTCTGCACAGTCCATTGCTTCATCCCAATCCTTGAATTCACCGATTAAGTTTTTTGATAATTCTGACTTATCTGTTGATGTATAAACTTGAAACATAATTTCTCCTTTTTTCTTTTATTCTATCACAGAAAAATCCAAATGAGCTTCGCTAAGTGCCTTATTTATAGCATCGGTTTCATCCTGCAAAAGCGCATCTTCACCAATCTGCGAAATAATTTCCATTGATTTTAACTGATTAAAAACTTTGTCATTCGGAATTACAAGATAAAGCTTAATTTTTTGTGCCTGAAGTCTTACTATAATATCTTCAAGCGCAAAAATCGCAGACATATCAAGTTCTGAATTTGATGAATAATTCAAAATAATATACCGTGTTCCCAATAATTCATCAAAATGCGAAACAATCTGTGTAATAGACCCAAAAAAGAACTGTCCGTCAATATGTAAAATTCTGATTTGATAATGAGATTCACGTTCAACCTTTGTTTCAAACGGCGTATAATCAGCAGGATTATATTTTTCTACAACTTTGATATTCGTATTATCCGCAACACGTTTTGCATACAAAATTGCCGCCAAAATCACACCTATGCCAAGCGCAAAAATCAAGTTATAAAATACAGTTAAAAACAACACTGCAAGAAGCACATATAAGTCATCTTTCGGCGCATATTTTAAAACTTTAATTACTTTCAAGTCCAAAATATCATAACCGATTTTGATAAGAATTGCTGCAAGCACACAAATAGGAATCTGAGAAATAAATCCTGTAAATTTAAACAAAATAACAGCTAAGATAATTGAACACAATATTGCAGAAACTCTTGTAGAAGCACCGGCTTTAACTGCCGCAACACTTCGCATAGTAGCCGCAGTACCATACATAGAACCCGTTAATGCACAAAAGATGTTACCAATCCCTTGAGATGCAACAAGGCGCTTTGAATTGTGTTTTACCTTAGTCAAAGAATCCATTATAATCCCTGTTAACAAACTTTCACTTGTTGCAATGAAAGCAAGAGTTAAAGCAGCCGGAATATCACGCATTACAGAATCAAGTGTAAAATGCGGAATATAAGCATGAGGCAGCGAAAAACTAACACCCGTAATTTTTTCAACATCAAGCCCAAAATGATAAGCAACACCTGTCATAATTACAAGTGCTAAAAGCTGTGACGGAATAATTTTAGTAATAAATTTCGGTGTAAAAAACAGTAAAAATAATGTACCAACACCCAAAAGTGCCGCCTGAATATTTATACTGCGAAACAATTCAGGATAATACAAAAGAGTTTTAATAGTTGATGAATGCACCGCACCGCCCAATAGCGGAGACAATTGTAAAATTATTATTATCATCCCGATACCTGTCAAAAACCCTGAAATTACAGGATACGGTACATATTTAATCATTCTTGGAATAGGAGTTAAAGAAATAATTATCTGAAAAAATGCCGCCATGACAAGAATC
>OFFB01000674.1_pt1 | contig 28772 bp, 31 predicted proteins | sample 1521281 | NCBI WGS metagenome assembly OFFB01 (sample SAMEA3504109, study PRJEB24116) | mouse gut metagenome | biome: mouse gut; feature: mouse-associated habitat; material: faeces | place: Denmark | collected 2011
TTTTACGGCATTACAGCAAGCGAATCCGAATCGCCGCTATTGAAAACGGGCATATCGACAGAGATACCGAGGACAGTATAAAATCCCGGCTTGTTGCCGCATTGTTCAAGTTCCGTTTTGATGAACAGCCATACCACAAAACTGAATAACCGCCGCTACATAGAAACGGCACACCAAGACAGGAAATCAAGAAAAGGTTTCCTGTTTTTTTGCGTCCATTTTTGGCATTTTCAAAAATCGTAGGTATTATGCCGTGCAAAGGGGATAGAAAGAAATTCCCTCTCACGTTTGACAAATCCGCAAGCTGTCCGTGGAGGGCGAGCGAGAAGAAATTTTCAAAAATTCCCGCCTATTCGGGCTTGCGTGGTGTTGTAAGGAATGAGGGGGAATTTCTGCAAATCAACGTCCATTTTCCTTTTTGCTGGTTTGTAGGTATTAGCGAGAGAAATATCGCTGTTGTTTTGGCAAAATCCCCGCTTGCGGCACTACCTGGACGAGATCACCAAGGGGCGCGGCATCGTCTTTGCCACCGGCACGCCTGTATACACACTTTAGCTATTATTTTAGATTCCCTAAACTTGCGGCTCAAAAAGATGATTTCTTTCTGATTTTCAATCATTTTTTTGTTCACAAATTCAAGGAACCCCTTCGCGGTTAAATGCTGAAATCAATGCTGATTCCGTTCTCGTCCGACACATAGACCACGTTAATGATCGTAGCGGCTAGGGTGTGCTTCTCCTCAGTGGAGAGAGTATCCCAACGGCTCATCGGGTCAGTTAATGGGGCCGTGTCAATTTCTTTGTGCTTTCGTATCTTGGATTGATACTCCAATTCCAGAGTTGATTTCCTCTCATGAAGTTCGCCGATTCGCTCCTGGATATACTTCCAGAGTGTATCGTCTGATTTGGCAACCTTTTCCATCAATCCCCGGATTTCTTCGTCAATACGGATGATTTCCGCCTTGATGGATTCAGCAGCAGTATCCGGTTCGCGCTTTTCAGTTTTGGCAATCGTCAACTCCTCCAATCGCTTTTTCATTGCCTCCAAAACAAGAGCCTCAACATCATCCGGCCTTGTTTGGAGCCGCTTTTGAATACACCCGTTAGCCTTATACGCCCCGCTGCAATCGTAGTATCTCCATTGCTTTGTCCTGGAGGCGTTCCAGGAATAAATGAGCGATAGAGCGTAGTGACAATGACCGCATTTCGCTAGTCCTGTCAGCCAGGAATTACGGGCATTTCCATTGTTGCGGTACTTTGAATTGCGGGATTTCTTGTCCTGTACCATCAACCATGTTTCAGCATCGACAAGTCCCTCATGATAGCCAATTTTGATGTATTCGGAACCATCGGACCGCTTATGGCGAAAGCACCCATGAACGCCGTCAAAAGCCTCTATATCATCAATGATATGATAGCCTTTTGATACAAAATACTGGTATACTTCTTTGTCCGCACGGACATAGAGCGGACTTTTGAGAATTTGCGATAAATGGCTCCTGTCCATGTTCTTTTTGCGATTGATATTGACTTCAATGCCGTTTTGGATGAAATACGAGAGTACGCTGCTGAGGGAAATATCCGGGTTTTTATAGAGGCTGTAAGCGGTTCTGACCACATCGGCCTTGTCGGACGGCACCAGCACAGAACCCGTCTTGCCGTTGACTGTCCGCCGCTCCGGTTCATATCCATAGTAGACCTTTCCGCCCTGATAAAACCCGGTTTCCGCTGCCCTGGTTCCGTATGCGTCTGCAACTCTGCTGGCGATTGTTTCACGTTCAAATTCCGCAAAACTCAGCAAATTGTTACGCATTAACCGCCCTTCTTTTGTCTCCGTGTTGAACGGCTCTGTCAATGAAATTACGCTCACTCCATAGCGGTCCAGTACGTCAGTTACATTGAGATATTCCCGCAAATTTCGGCTGAACCGGTCATACTTTTTGACAATGATTCGCGCAATCAATCCGTCCCTGGCATCCGCCATCATCTGTTGAAATTCCGGCCTGTGCGCAATGTCCTTACCGCTCTTGCCGTCATCACAGTAAATGCGATATTTTTCCCCCTTTTTCAGTTCTTTCAGGCAGTCCGCTTTCTGGCTGGCAATGGACAAAGAGTTATTCCCCTTATCCTTGTCGCTGACCGAGCGGCGCACATAAATCGCCACAAATTTTTCCATTTTATCAGTCTCCTTAAAATAACAGGCCGATAAATGCTACCTGTTAATAGTATAGCATCATCGGCCTGTTTTTGCAACTCTTTTATGCTGATTTTTCACTCAAAAGGTCATAAATCAGATTTATTTTCTCCCGCCGGACGCTTTCACTGATATGGTCAGGAATATGCACAGTTACTTTTATATCATTCAAGCGGATTCGCTTGCTTTTCGCCTTGTTTTCACTTTTTTTCATTCGTTCTACCTCCCAATAATTCAGATTCCATTGCTCTTAAAAAACGGATTTTGAATATATGTAATTCCACAGGGATTCTCCTCTGGATTGGTTGAAATTGTCAGCGGGCTGACGTTCAATTCCTTTAGTATCGCCAGATATTTCCGGACAGTGTTGGGGGAAAACTGCTTTTTCGCCGCGTCTATTGTTCCGTTTTGGATGATAGCCAGCATATTTTGTATGCGCCCTTTTAAGGTTGGGGAGATGCTGCTTCTCTGGATGATTCTGCTGGCTCCATCCAGCGTGTAGAAATCACCGGCAGGGAAAATCGGCTCTGCTTTGGTCAGATATTCAGCCTCCATTTGCGGTGTAACCCAGCTATCCCAATCACGCGGTCTGCCATATCTCCGCCGCATATATTTGATGTGTCCGGCGTGGCATTGGACTTCTTGCCTGCAAAGGCACCTCTCCTCCGGGCCGACTGGCTTTCCCTTCTCCTCAAGTTCTTTGTCCTTTTCGTATAGCTGCGCATGGCGGGATTTGCTCATGTAATATACGCTCGGGTCCTTTTTTTCCTTTTCGTCGTTTTCATCGTTTTCTTCGTTTTCTTCGCCCCATTTTTTCATTCGCATATTGCGGCTGGAAAGCTGCTGCATGGTGTTCATCAATACGTCTGATTCCTCATGTTCCATGTAAAAATTGTAATCATAATCAATTCGCCACAGCAAAAAATCATTTAGGGAAAGGCCGGCAGAGGCGAGCCAGCCATCGACAACAGAACGCAAATATGCTATATCCTGGGGGGTAGCAACACCGTATCCGATGTGTTCGTGGCACTGGATTTTGAACCAGCAAATATGTGTATGACCGCCCTTTAGCGATCTAATCCAAGCCTTGCATCCAGGGGGAGCAGACGCGGCTTTAAAGTCTATATATGGTTTGGGGTTTTCGTAAAAGTAGTAGGGCCTTAAAAAGTCAATCGTATCCGTTGTAAAACCTCCATTCTATTTCTAATCCTTTCTGCTTCTTAGAATGGCCTATCAAAAAAGTTGACTACTTCGCAGGGAATATGTATTAGGCCAGCCCCCTGACCGCCGGAAAAGGCCCGGTCAGATGGGGCTGTATATGGTATGCCTGTGGGCGTAAAATTACAAAATATTTGGTGAATAAAATAGAAGCAAATTCCGCAAAATTGACGTACCCTTTCGTCAACATTTCCCCAAAAATTTGTTACAGTAATTTGATTTTTTGTAAAAATACGATTGAAATTTCTCGAAAAAGTAAAATAGTTGTATGTCCATAGAGACATATAAGAAAAGTTTGTAATTATTCACAAAAGAGCAAAAGTTGTATGTCCGTAAGGACATTGAAATAATACCTGCGATGTCCGCAGGGACATTGAAAAACGCGGTCAATGTCCGTAGAGACACAGAAGCCCCCGCCCTGCTGGGTGGGGGACTACTCTATGATATGTTGGTCTTGAAAGTTGCTTGCAATGGTGATATACTCTAATCGTCTTAACGCGATAAATCGGGATTTAGGGAGGACAATTCCCTATGAATATTCGAAAATTCCAAGAAGCGGATGCAGACGAGGTTTCTGCACTGATCGTTACAACTCTTAGGACGACAAATATAAAAGATTATTCTTCTGAATATATCGAAAATTATGTAAAGATTTTACAGCCATATAATATATTGGAACGCGCAAGATGGACACATTTCTATGTTGCGTGTGATGATAATAAAATTGTTGGCTGTGGGGCAATTGGCCCTTACTGGGATAAGGAGAACGAAAGCAGCCTGTTCACCATTTTTGTTTTACCAGAATATCAGAGGAGGGGAATTGGAAGAAAAATTATTGAAACGCTTGAACAAGATGAATATTTTTTGAGAGCCAAAAGAATTGAAATTCCCGCCTCTATTACAGGAACGCCTTTTTATAGAAAGATGGGTTATGATTACAAAAACGGCATTTGCACACCCGATGAAGAGGGCTTGCTGAGATTGGAGAAATATCGGTAACTTCCGGTTTAGCGGGTTGATTTTTTATCAAGTCTGCTCTCCACTGCGCCGCTGTTCAAAACCGGCAAAAAGCCGGTCCAGCGTGGGCCGGGAGATACCCAGCTCCCGCGCCAACGCCGCCTTACTGATTTCCCGGCGTTTGTACCGATCATAGTGCCGGGGCAGGTCCGGGACGGTGACGGGCTGTCTGCCCTTGTATCTCCCCTCCCGCTTGGCAATGGCGATGCCCTCCCGCTGACGCTCCAGGAGGTTTGCCCTCTCAAATTCGTTAATAGCGGCAATCACCGTAATAATCAGCTTGCCCGTGGCGGTGCCGGTGTCAATATTTTCCTTATCGGAAACCAGGGCAACATCTTTTTCCGCAAGGACATTCAGCAGGTGCAACAGGTCCAGAGTGGAGCGGGCAATCCGGGACAGGTCGTGAATATAAATGGTGTCCCCCTCCCGTACCCAGTCCATCATCCGTTGAAACTCCGGGCGGTCGGTATCCTTCGCGCTGGTTTTCTCGATGAACCATTTATCAATCCCACGGGCGGCGAGGGCCTCCCGCTGCCGGGCCTCGTTCTGCTCCTGGGTGCTGACCCGGACATAGGCGATTTTAGACATTTTTTGAAATCCTCCATTGTAAAAATAGGCTTTAGATTTGGTCTGCAAAATGTAAAAAAGGGCGGAAAGCAACTCTATTTTTACTGCTTTCCGCCCTTTCTGCTATGTAAAGCTGGGGTATACCCTAAAATGGCTCAGGCAATGTCCCGGTTGCGGAACCAAAATTCCGTTGCCGCCCAGAGGACCGGGGCAATGGGGGTATCGTAGAGGTACGCCGGGGAGAGGACGGGATAGGACCCGCCGCCGGTGAGGTTGACCGCCAGTGCCACACAGCGGCGGCTGTCCTCGTCCTGCCAGAGGTCCCAGCAATCGTCCTTGATGTTGCCGTCCGGGTCCAGTACCTCCCAGACGCGCTCCCGTGTCTCAGCACAGGCGGCGAGAAGATACAGGGCGGCAATGGCGGGCGGGTAGGCGGTGCCGGTCGCGTGGACGGCCTGGTGGAAAAATTCCTCATGGTCCGCAGAGACAAAGTGGAATGGGAACGGTACAAAGTTCAACATGATAAGAAACTCCTTTCAGATTCCGGTGCGGCGAACGTTGCCGCACCAGTTTTTCGCGAAATCGCTGTCGGTTACGCCGATGTGGACCGAACCGGAGAGCCTTGCCCCCTGTAGGCGGTAATCCCAATAGGCGGTTGCGGTGGTGTCGGGCGCGGTTGCCGTCAGGGCGGCCCTCAGAGCCTCCTTGTGGGGACCGTCAAGGACGCAGAGGAAATGATAGGTATGGTAATAGGGCAGGAGCGAAACGGCCCATTGATGGGCTTCTATGGTCCAGTCCATCACCCTTTCCGCTCCCATTTCCCGTCCGGGGAAGGACACCAGCTGGATGGTCCTCTTGGACCGCTAAAAAAAGAGTGCGTAACCTCAACGACCCAGCGGCGTACGCGGAAGTCGGGGCTGCGTTCTAACTGCTTCTTTTCCTCTGATTCAAGCCGTTTTGCTCGCCGCAGCAAGCGGCGGCAGCCGTAAAATATGGCATCTGTTACTTCCGACCTTATACATATTGCAAAAAAATGATATTTTAACCATCCATCTGATATACCCCCCAAAAGCTTCGTAGTAAACTGTTATCCAAATGATGATAATTTTTGAAAGGGGCTTCGGTTAATATGTTACAACCAGGCAGCCGGCTGATACGGTTCCTGACTGCGGTATGTGATCTGATGATCCTAAATATCCTGCTTGTCTTATCCTGTGTAACGGTTGTTTTCTCGGGGGATGGGGTAGTTTCCCTTTATACCGTTACCCTGCGGATGTTCCGTGGCACCGAGGATTCCCCGGGAAAGAGCTTCCTGCGGGCGCTGCGCGGGAATTTTATCCCTTCTGTTCCGTCCACATTGCTTCTCCTTGCGGATGTGACGATGATTGCGGTTCTCCGCCGGGTCCTCTATGCGGAAACGCTGCTTCTCTCCCCCACAGTATTCGTCCTTCTTACAATTATCACCATTTTTCTGACCGCCCTGCTGTCTTATCTGTTCCCGCTGACAGCCCGGTTTAACAACACATTTGTCAGGCATCTCGGAAACGCCGCGCGCCTTGCGGTAGCCAATCTGCCGGTTACATTCCTGATTACAGGAGTGAATTTGTTCCCGGTCATATTACCTCTGCTTCTCCCGCAGCTGCTTGGAATTGTGGCCGCATTCTGGCTGGTGGCGGGATTTTCGGCGGGGGCCTGGATGAATTCGTTCTACTTGAACAGGATTTTTTCGCGAATGGAGTGAGGAGGATATCGTACTATGCGGGACAGACTTTCTTATGAGGGCTATACCCTTGTTTTTGAGGAAAATTTCCATGGGCCGGAGTTGGACCGGACCCGCTGGAACGTGGAGCTCCATAAACCCGGCTGGGTCAACGAGGAGTGGCAGGAATATGTGGACAGTCCGGAAAACATCCGCCTGGAGGACGGCAGGCTGCTCATCCGTCCGGTCAGAACGGTGCGTGACGGCCAGGCTTTTTACACCTCCGGCCGGATTTCCACGCAGGGCAGGCACGAGTTCACCTACGGGCTGTTTGAGGCGCGGCTGAAGGTTCCAAGGGGGAAGGGGTTTCTGCCCGCCTTCTGGCTGATGACATCGGACGAGGATACCTACGGCCAATGGCCCGTCTGTGGAGAGATCGACATCATGGAGATTATGGGCCAGCGGCCTGAGAGCAATTACGGCACCATCCACTATGGTCTTCCTCATCAGCAGAATCAGGGCGTCTTTACCCTTCCTTCGGGAGATTTTTCCGAGGAGTACCATGTGTTTTCCCTGGAATGGGAGCCGGGCCTACTACGCTGGTTTGTGGATGGGACGCTGTTTCATGAGGCGCGGCAGTGGTTTTCCGCCAGCGGCCGCCAGCCCCCGGATCCGTTCCCGGCCCCGTTCAACCACAATATGTACATTATCCTGAACCTCGCTGTAGGCGGGAACTGGGTCGGCTATCCCGACAAAACCACCGATTTTGAGAACGCTGTTTTTACTGTAGAGTATGTGCGGGTATATCGAAAAAACATTGAAGGAGGGTATGCGTATGGCAAATATCCGTTTTTCAGATGATTCCGAAATCTTTGAAATTAACAATCCGGAAGAGGTAAGCTGCCTCTATTTCCCTCTGGCCAGTGAAGCAGGGCTGAAAAGCTCCATTACTCCTGACTTGGGCGGCGACTGCAAGCTGGACCAGGAGGGCTTTCTGCTGGAGCCTGTCAGCTCCGAAGACCTGCGCACCAGCCGTAGCACCAGAAACTTCTGGTGCGTGACGGAAAAGGGCTGCTGGTCGGCCACCGGGGTGTCTGCGGAACAGGAGGCCGCCCGCTTTACGCCAGAGCAGGACGAGAGCAGGCTGACGGCGGGATTTATGTGGCAGAGCGTCCGCCGGGAGACAAAGCGCTACGCGCTTTGCGCGGAGATCACATCCTTTGTCCCCTGCCGCGAGAACGTGGAGATCATGTATATCCGCGTCACCAATACGGGCGCTGCGCCCCAGCGGCTCACCGGGATCGCGGCGGTTCCTGTCTACGGCAGGAGCGCGGACAACATCCGGGATCACCGGAATGTGACCTCCATGCTCCACCGTATCCGGACCACGGATCACGGGGTGCTGGTAAAGCCCACCATGTCCTTTGATGAGAAGGGACACCGGGAAAACCGACGGATCTACTACGTCCTCGGAGCGGGCGGAAACGGAGGGCGCCCGGCGGCGTTTTATCCCACGGCAGACAGCTTTATTGGCGAGGGCGGGACGCTCCTGCGTCCCAGGGCGGTGTATGAGGACGCGCCAGGGGTTCCTGCGGGATCGGAAGCCGCGGGCCGGGAGGCCATGGGCGGCATCCGGTTCCCGGCGGTCACCCTGGTGGCGGGGCAGACGGCGGAGTACATCGTCCTTCTGGGCATTTCGGAGGATGAGGCGGAAATCAACCGAGTTTTGGACGCCCACCAAACGGCGCGTCAGGTAGAGCGGGCGCTGGAGCAGGTCCGCTCCTACTGGCGGGAAAAAGTGAATGTCCGCTGCCGCACCGGAAATCCGGACTTTGACCGTTTTATGCGCTGGGTCAGCTTCCAGCCCTTCCTGCGGAGGATCTATGGCTGCTCCTTCCTTCCTCACCATGACTATGGCCGGGGAGGTCGGGGCTGGCGGGATCTGTGGCAGGACTGCCTGTCCCTGCTGCTGATGGATCCCACCGGTGTAAAGGAGATGCTCCGGGCGAATTTTGGCGGGGTGCGCATTGACGGCACCAATGCCACCATTATTGGCGACGGACTGGGGAATTTTATCGCGGACCGCAACGGAATCGCCCGGGTTTGGATGGACCACGCCCTTTGGCCGCTGATGACGCTGAAGCTGTACATTGAGCAGACTGGAGATATGGATATCCTGAACGAAAGGGCTCCCTATTTCAAGGATCCTCAATCTATGCGCGGAACGGATACCGATCCGCTCTGGAACGGCGGGGCGCGGCAGGAAACCGAAGCGGGCAAGACCTATCTGGGAAGCATCCTGGAGCATTTGCTCATTCAGCATCTCACGGCCTTCTATGAGGTTGGCTCCCACAATATTTTCCGCCTGCGGGGCGCGGACTGGAACGATGCCCTGGATATGGCTTCCGAATACGGCGAAAGTGTGGCGTTCACCTGCGCCTATGCGGGGAATTTCCGGGAGCTGGCCAGTCTGCTGCGAAAAAACGGCAGGGACTCCGTGGAGCTGCTGGAGGAAATCCAGGAGCTGCTGGCTGTAGACGAGGAAATTTTTGCGGACGTTGAGGGCAAAAAAGCTGTCCTCGCCCGATACCTGCGGCGGTGCGGGCACAGCGTCAGCGGCCATACCATCCCGGTTTCTGTTTTTGAACTGGCGGACACGCTTGACCGCATGGCGGACTGGCTGGCGGAGCACATCCGCCGCCAGGAGTGGATCGATGCCGGGGAGGGCGGCGGCTGGTTCAACAGCTACTACGACAATCACCAGCGCCCTCTGGAGAGCATGGGGGAGCGCGGCGCCCGCATGATGCTGACCGGGCAGGTATTCGCCATCATGAGCGGCGTGGCCACCGGTGAGCAGACGCGGTCCATTACAAGGAGCGCCGACCGCTGGCTCTACCGGAAGGAGATCGGCGGCTACCGGCTGAATACAGACTTCCAGGAGCTGAAGTTTGACATGGGGCGGATGTTCGGCTTTGCCTACGGCGAGAAGGAGAACGGCGCGGTGTTCTCCCACATGACGGTTATGTACGCCAACGCCCTCTACCGCCGCGGGTTTGCCCGGGAGGGATACAAGGCTCTTCAAACGCTGGCGGACACGGCGCTGGATTTTCAGACCAGCAGGATTTTTCCCGGTATCCCGGAATATTTCAACGCCGGCGGCAGGGGGATGTACCACTACCTTACCGGCGCGGCCAGCTGGTATATGCTAACTGTGATCACGGAGGCCTTCGGCGTACGCGGAGAGAAAGGCGATCTGGCTGTCGCGCCAAAGCTGATGCGGGAGCAGTTCGACAGGTCCGGTACGGCTGCGATTGAGCTTCTGTTCGCTGGGAAGTCATTTCGTGTAACGATGGTTAATCTGACAGGCGAGGATTACGGAGCGTACCATATTGGCAAGGCATACTTGAGCGGCCTGTCCCCGTCGTCAATCCGCAGGCTGCCGGTGGAGGACGGGAAGGCGATGCTCCGCCGGGAAGTGATAGACTGTCTGCCGGAGCTTGGAAATTCGATTACGGTTGAACTGATGTAAGGAGGCGTTATCACTATGCAATACGGATACTTTGACGATCAGGCCAGGGAATACGTCATCACCCGGCCTGACACCCCCGCCCCTTGGGCCAACTATCTGGGCTCGCCGGAATACGGGGCGCTGATTTCCAACAACGCCGGCGGCTACAGCTTTGTTAGGTCCGGGGCCAACGGGAGAATCCTGCGCTATGTGTTCAATCAGTTTGACCAGCCGGGGCGGTACATTTATCTGCGGGACAACGAGTCAGGGGACTTCTGGTCCGCCTCCTGGCAGCCGGTGGGGAAGGATCTGGATACATACCAGAGCCAATGCCGCCACGGGACGGGGTATACCAAAATGCTGGCTGACTACAGCGGTATCCACAGCGAGGCGGTGTTTTACGTCCCTCAGGGCGCCTCTCACGAGGTGTGGCGGCTGACCGTGATCAACCGATCGGACCGGCGCCGGGAGCTGACCCTGACGGGCTACGCCGAATTTACCAACAACGGCAACTATGAGCAGGACCAGGTCAATTTGCAGTACTCCCAGTTTATCACCCGGACGCTGTTCGGCGAGAACCGTATCCGCCAGCAGATCCACGGCAATCTGGACGCCCAGGAGAGCGACGTGGACGAGAAGAATGTGATTGAGCGGTTCTTCGGCCTGGCCGGGGCGGCGGTTTCCTCTTACTGCGGAGACAGGGCGGAATTTCTCGGCCCCTACCGGGGCTACGGAAACCCCATAGGTGTGGAGCGGGGCGACCTGGGCGGGGCCCTCAACTACAACGGCAACAGCTGCGGGGCCTTGTCCGCCGCCGTGGCACTGGAGCCGGGGGAGGCAGTCACAATCGCCTTCCTGCTGGGGGAAAAGCCCGGCAGGGAGAGCGCCGCCCTGCTGGAGGGCTATCGGGAGACAGCCGGGGTGTGTCAGCGGGAGCTGGAGGCGCTGAGCGCCTATTGGCACGGGAAGCTGTCCCGTTTCTGGGTCAAGACCCCCTGCCCCGAGTTCGATGCTATGATCAACACCTGGAATGCCTACAACAGCTTTATCACCTTCACCTGGTCCCGGGCCGCATCCTTCTTCTACTGCGGCCTGCGCAACGGCTACGGTTACCGGGACACGGTGCAGGACATCCAGGGGATCATCCACCTGGAGCCCGAGGCGGCGGCGGAGAAGCTCCGCTTCATGCTCTCCGCCCAGGTCCACCACGGCGGCGGACTGCCCCTGGTGAAGTTCACCCACAGCCCCGGTCATGAGGATACCCCGGAGGACGCGTCCTATGTCCGGGAAACGGGCCATCCCGCCTACCGGGCGGACGACGCGCTGTGGCTCTTCCCCACCGTCTACAAATATATCGCTGAGACGGGGAACATCGGATTTTTGGACGAGGTGATTCCCTACGCCAACCGGGACAAGGGCACCGTCTATGACCACCTGAAGCGGGCGCTGGATTTTTCCCTGAAGCATCTGGGCCCCCACGGGATGCCCGCCGGACTCCACGCGGACTGGAACGACTGCCTGCGGCTGGGGGCCAACGGGGAGTCCTCCTTTGTGGCCTTCCAGTTCTACTACGCCTTCACCATCCTGCGGGAATTCGCGGCCCGCAAGGAGGACAGCGGCTATCTGACGTGGCTGGAGCGGGAGCGGGCGATGCTCAGAAAACGGCTGAACGACCTGTGCTGGGACGGGGATCGGTTCATCCGGGGCTTTACGGAGGCCGGGGAGGTGATCGGTTACCACAGCGCCCCGGAGGCGGACCTGTGGTTGAATCCGCAGACCTGGGCGGTCATCAGCGGACTGGCGGACGAAAAGCAGGCCGGACTGGCCATGGACAACGTTTACAGGCGGCTGAATACGGAATACGGCGCTGTTTTGATGGATCCGCCCTACCACGCCCACGCCTTCGACGGGGCGCTGGCGGTGATCTACAACGCCGGAACAAAGGAGAACGCCGGGGTGTTCTCCCAGTCCCAGGGCTGGCTGATTCTGGCGGAGGCGCTTCTGGGACACGGGGAGCGGGCCTTTACCTACTTCAGGGAAAACGCCCCCTCTATGCAGAATGACCGGGCCGAAATCCGCAGAATCGAGCCCTACTGCTACGGCCAATTTACCGAGGGCAAGGCTAGCCCCCACGCCGGACGCTCCCACGTCCACTGGCTCACCGGCACGGCCTCCACAGTCATGGTGGGCTGCGTAGAGGGTATCCTGGGGATGCGGCCCGACCTGGAAGGCATCAAAATAGCGCCCTCCATCCCGAAGGAGTGGAAGGCGCTGGAGATATGGAAGGATTTCCGGGGGAAAAAGCTCCACATCCTGGTAAAAAACCCCGATGGGAAAGAGAGCGGCTGTGCAGAGCTGACCGTAAATGGACAGGCGGTGGAGGGAAGCTATGTGCCGGAGGGCCTGCTCACCGATGAGACGGAGATCATTCTGACCATGTAGCTATTCGGCCTGCGCGGGCAGAGGGACGCGGTTGACATTCCAGTTGTTCATGTAGTTGTGGTTCCGGTATGCCTTTGGGGTCATCCCCACCTGGGAGCGGAAGTGCTGGATAAAATGACTCTGGGAGGAATAGGAGAGCATGGCCGCAATGTCGGCAAAGTCGTAGCTGCTGAACCGGAGCAGGTTCTTGGACATGTCGATCTTCCGCTGACGGATGTACTCGCTGACGGATATGCCGGTTTCCTGCTTGAAAATGCGGGAGAGATGGGTGGGGGAGACGCACACGGCCCTGGCCAAGTCGTTGACCGTGATGCGATCCATTATGTGGACGTAGATGTAGTCGATGGCCTCTGCCACCTGCTTGGAGGAGGCGATATTCTTCTTCAGCCGCCGCATCCGGCACACGTAGTCAAGGGCCATCTGATCATGGATATATACAATCTCCGCCATGTTGTTGCAGCAGTCCATCCTCCGGATATACTCGTCGCTGAGGCTGAACGCCTCCTCCATGGGCATACCGCCCTCCATGCAGAAGCGCGTCAGCATCGCCGCCGTGACCACGAAGTGATAACGGAGATTGGTGACGGGGTTCTCCGAGAGCTTCCCCGCTCCCTTCAGGTTCTCAAACGCGCCCCGGCTGCAGTTGTCCTGCACAGCGTCAATGAGCCCTGCCGCCACGGAGCGGTAGAACAGGAACTCCTCGCCGGGCTCCCGGTGGCTGCACGCCTCCCTCTCGCGGTCAACCCCGACAGGCTTCCAGCCCTGGGATAGATCCATTATGACACCTCCTCAGATAAGGATTGCCTACAATATAGCATGGATCTGATATTTTGACAAGAGCGCGGCAAAATTTTCTCTCTTACCGCCTGATGGAAGAAATTTTATAACAGCGGAAAGCCGACACGAATTTGATATTTCTTTGCTGGTTTTTGTATACAGCCAATCTGCGGCTATTTATAATAGTAGTATCCCAACGGTTGCAAACCGTATCAAAATAAAACAGGAGGAGACAACGATTATGAAGAAGAGAGTTTTGAGCCTTGCACTTGCGGCGCTGATGGCGCTCGGCCTCCTTGCCGGCTGCGGCGGCCCTGGCGGCAACGGCGAAACGGGTAAGGCCGGCGGCGGAACCGATGAAGCCAGCGATGGCGGAAAGGTTCTCAACATCTACGTATGGAACCAGGAGTTCCAGGAGAAGTTCAACAACAACTACCCTGAGGTGGAGAAGCTCTCCAGCGACAAGTCCATCACCTATCTGAAGGACGGCACCGAGGTCCACTGGATCGTCAATCCCAACCAGGACGGCGTATACCAGCAGAAGCTGGACGAGGCCCTGGCCAAGCAGGCCAGCGCCCCCGCCGACGAGAAGATTGACATGTTTCTGGTGGAGGCTGACTACGCGCTGAAGTACATCGACCCCGACGTAAACGTGGCACTGCCCATCTCCCAGCTGGGCATCACAGAGGCGGATGTTCCCAACCAGTACAAGTACACGCTGGAGGCCGTGACCACCGCCGATGGCGAGATCCGCGCCCTGAGCTATCAGGCCACCCCCGGTATGCTGGTCTACCGCCGCTCCATTGCCCAGGCGGTGCTGGGCACCGACGATCCGGAAACCGTGGCCGCCGCTGTGGCCGACTGGGACAAGTTCTATGAGACTGCTGAGCAGATGAAGGAAGCCGGCTACTTCATGTATTCCGGCCGGGCTGATACCTACCGGGTCTACTCCAACAACGTGTCCGCCCCCTGGGTGGACGGCAACACCGTGGTCGTGGACCAGAGCATGATGAACTGGGTGGAGCGCTCCATGACGGACATTCAGGAGAAGATCAGCCACAACGTCCCCGGCCAGTGGATCGACGAGTGGAACAAGGATATGGGCCCTGATTCCAAGGTTTTCTGCTTCTTCCTCCCTGCCTGGGGCCTGGATGTGTGCATCAAGCCCAACGTGACGGGTACCAACGCCGCCCAGGACTGGGCCGTCTGCCCCAGTCCCCAGGGATTCTACTGGGGCGGCACCTGGCTGATCGCCGCCAATGGAACGGACAATGTCTCTCAGGTCAAGGATATCATGCTGAAGATGACCTCTGACCGCGACATCCTGCGCAACCTGGCCGTAAACAATGGCGAGATGAGCAACGATCAGCCCCTGATGGAGGAGCTGGCCCAGTCCCCCGAGTTTGGTATCGATCTGCTAAGCGGGCAGAACTATCTGGGCGTGCTCTCTGACGCCGCTGCCAGTATCAGCCTTGCCAATGTCTCCCCCTACGACCAGGGCTGCACTGAGGAGTTCCAGAACACCTTCGGCGACTACTTCAACGGCAAGATTGATCTCGAGAAGGCTAAAGCCAATTTTGAGCAGGCCATCGGCGAGCGCTATCCCGAGCTGAAGAGCGGCGGCGTGCGCTGGCCCGAATAATCCAAGGTTCCATTGGAGGGGCGGGCGCGCCCGCCCCTCCCGTTATCTTGAGATAACGGGAGGGGATTGACTCCACAAAATAGAATCTGTAAAGGGGGAGTTCTTGTGCGCAGCGAGAAAAAAATCAAAAGCGTTAGTTACGCGAAATGGGGCTACATATTTATCCTGCCCTTTTTCCTGACCTATGCGGTCTTTTCCGTGATTCCCTTAGTGGATACCATCCGCAACAGTTTTTATGAGTATTACTACTCCGGCTTGAAGGCAATCGGCCCCAACTGGGTGGGATTGGCCAACTATATGGAACTGTTGGCGGCCGATCTGCCCAAGTATGCCTGGAACACCTTTGTCATGTGGATTCTGGGCTTTGTGCCCCAGATTGTGGTGGCTCTGGTCCTGGCGTCGTGGTTTACCGACGCCAGGCTGAAGATCCGGGGCAAGCAGTTTTTCAAGGTGGTCATTTATCTGCCCAACCTGATTATGGCCTCCGCTTTCGCCATGCTGTTCTTTGCCCTGTTCTCCAACTCCGGCCCTGTCAATAGCATCCTGCTCAACATGGGAGTTGTGGGGGAGGCCATCCGGTTTATGGAGTCTACCTTCGGCGCCCGCACCCTGGTGGCCCTGATGAACTTCCTGATGTGGTTCGGCAACACCACCATCATGCTGATGGCCGCCATTATGGGCATTAACCCCTCCATCTTTGAGGCGGCGGAGCTGGACGGCTGTACCCATCTCCAGAAATTCTTCAAGATCACCCTGCCCCAGATCAAGCCTCTGCTGACCTACACCCTCATCACCTCCCTCATCGGCGGTCTCCAGATGTTCGACGTGCCCCAGATCCTCACCGGAGGCCAGGGCGCGCCCGACCGCACCACCATGACGCTGATCATGTATCTGAACAATCACCTCCAGGCCAAGAACTACGGCATGGCCGGCGCGCTGAGCGTATTCCTCTTCATTATCAGCGGCATTCTGTGCTGGATTGTCTTCAAGATGAATACCGACCCGGACCCTGACGGCTCCAGGTCTGCGGCCAAGCGTGCCAGGAAGGGGGACAAAGCGTAATGCTGAACAAGAAATCCAATGGCCGGACTATCCTGGCCCATGTGGTGCTGATCATCCTGGCTTTTATGTGCCTGTTTTTCTTCTACATCCTGGTCATCAATGCCACCCGTTCCCACGCGCAGCTCCAGCTGGGCTTCTCCGCCCTGCCCGGCTCCAGCCTGATTACGAACTTTCTTAACGTCATCAACGACCCGGCCATCCCCATCCTGAAGGGCATCCAGAACAGTCTGATTGTCTCCGGCTGCTGCGCCGCCATTGTGACCTATTTCTCCGCGCTGACAGCCTACGGCATTTACGCCTATGACTTCAAGCTGAAAAACGCGGCCTTTACCTTCATTATGGCGATCCTGGTCATGCCCACCCAAGTGACGGCTCTTGGCTTCCTGCGCCTGATCACCAATATGGGCATGGACGATTCCCTGCTGCCGCTGATTATCCCTTCGGTGGCTTCCCCTGCCGTGTTCTACTTCATGCACAGCTACATGCAGTCCTCCCTTCCTAAAGAGCTCGTTGAGGCTGCGCGAATCGATGGTTCCGGGGAGTTCGGGACATTTAACCGCATTGTCATGCCGATCATGAAGCCGGCCATCGCGGTGCAGGCCATCTTCACCTTCGTGGGATCCTGGAACAACTACTTTGTTCCCGCCCTGGTGATCACTTCCAAGAACAAGCAGACCCTGCCCATCATGATCGCAACCCTCCGCGGCGCGGACTATATGAACTTTGATATGGGCAAGATCTACATGATGATTACCATCGCCATTGTACCCATTATCATTATCTATCTGCTCCTGTCCAAGTTCATTGTGGAGGGCGTTACCCTCGGCGGTGTGAAGGAGTAAAACAAGCTGAAGAGCGCCGTCAAGTCTGGCGGCGCTCCCTTTTTGACAAGGAGGATCTCTTTATGGAAAAATGGATTCGCGCCCGCTATCAGCCCAACCTGCCCCTGGACGGGGACCGCCGGGTGACGGCAAGCCCCGAGCATATCGCCCTGTCCCGGCAGGCCGCCCAGGAGGGGGCTGTGCTGCTGAAAAACAACGGGGGCCTGCTTCCTCTGGCTCCCGATACCCGAGTGGCCCTGTTTGGCAAGGGCAGCTTTGACTATGTGAAGGGGGGCGGCGGCAGCGGGGATGTGACCGCTGCCTATACCAGAAATGTGCATGACGCCTTGAAGGAGGAGCTCCCCCTCTTTGCGCCCCTGTCCGACTTCTACCGGGACTATGTGGCCGGACGGTATCAGGCTGGCGACATTCCCGGCCTGATGGCCGAGCCGGAGCTGCCCCGGGAATTGGTGGACTCCGCCAGAGAGCAGGCGGACGCGGCCGTCATCGTCCTCAGCCGTTTCTCCGGGGAGGGATGGGACCGGGAACCGGTGCTTTACCAGGAGCCGGACTACCCCTGGCCCGACGAGCTGGATATGCCCAAACGAGCAAAGGCTGTTTTCCCCAAGGGGGACTACTATCTCACCGGGGAAGAGCGCCGCATGGTACGGCAGGTCTGCGCCGCCTTTGAAAAGGTGGCGGTAGTACTCAACGTGGGCGGCGTGGTGGATGTCTCCTGGTTCCGCGAGGACGATCGCGTCTCCTCTGTTCTGCTGGCCTATCAGGGAGGCATGGAGGGGGGCGCGGCCATTGCGGCGCTGCTCACCGGAAAGGCCAATCCTTGCGGCAAGCTGCCCGATACCTTTGCCCGGGATCTGTCCGACTACCCCTCCACCCAGCATTTCCACGACTCCCCCCACTATGTGGAGTACACCGAGGACATCTATGTGGGCTACCGGTACTTTGAGACCCTCCCTGGGGCGGCGGAGAAGGTCTGCTATCCCTTTGGCTACGGGCTGTCCTACACCAGCTTTGCTCTGGAGACGGTGCGCGCCGGGGCGGAAAACGGCAAAATAAAGGCGGCCGTCCGGGTGACCAATACTGGGAACTGTCCGGGCAAGGAGGTGGTTCAGCTCTACTACTCCGCCCCCTGGGGCCTGCTCCAAAAGCCAAAGCGCTGTCTGGCGGCCTTCCAAAAGACAAAGCTGCTGAAACCCGGCGAGGATGAGACGGTGGAGCTGTCCTTCGCTGCCTCTGACATGGCCAGCTTTGATGACCTGGGAAAGATCGCCTCCTCCGCCTGGGTGCTGGAGCAGGGGCGATACCCCCTGTACGCGGGGACCTCTGTGCGGGACGCTGTGGAGCTGGATTGGGCTTGGGAACAGAAGGAGACCGAGGTTGTCCGTCAATGCAGAGACGTGCTGGCGCCCTCCCACCTGGCCGAGCGTCTGCTGGGGGACGGGAGTTATGAGCGTCTGCCCGCCGCCCCGGCGGTGGACACAGACGCCAACCTGCTCCCGCGCATTCACGCGGGGCAGGCCGAGGCGGTGGCTCCCGCCACGCCGGGCCGGGAGCGCTGGATGCTGACCCAGCCCTTTGCCGAGGGGGTACAGCCCCTGTCCGCTGTAGCCGAGGGCAGGCTGACGCTGGAAGAATTTACAGCCCAGCTTAGCGACAACGATCTGATCCACCTGCTGGGCGGACAGCCCAACGTGGGGGTGTCCAACACCTTTGGCCTGGGCAACCTCCCGGAATATGGCGTGCCAAACCTCACCACCGCAGACGGCCCCGCCGGCCTGCGGATTCAGCCCGAGGTAGGGGTCTGTACCACGGCGTGGCCCTGCTCTACCCTGCTGGCCGCAACCTGGGACGGAGAACTGGTGTCCAGGGTTGGCGCGGCCGCGGCCGCGGAGGTGAAGGAGAACAACATCTCTGTCTGGCTGGCCCCGGCGGTGAATATCCATCGGAATCCCCTGTGCGGCAGGAATTTTGAGTATTACTCTGAGGACCCGCTGCTTACCGGCAAGCTGGCCGGGGCTATGGTGCGGGGCATCCAGTCCCAGCACATTGCCGCCACGGTTAAGCACTTTGCCTGCAACAATAAGGAGACCAATCGGAAATACAGCGACTCCCGCCTGTCCCAGCGGGCTTTGCGGGAAATTTACCTGCGGGCCTTCGAGATAATTGTCCGGGAGGAGCAGCCTTGGGCCATAATGAGTTCGTACAATGTGATGAACGGCCGCCGCGCCTCGGAGAGCCGGGAACTGCTGACGGATATCCTGCGGGACGAATGGGGATATACCGGTATGGTGATGACCGACTGGTGGACCCGCGGGGAGCATTATAAGGAGATTCTGGCTGGCAATGATCTGAAAATGGCTAACGGATATCCGGAACGGGTGCGGGAGGCTATGCGTCACGGTGTAGTTACCCGCAGCGATTTGACAGCCTGCGCCATACGGATTTTGGCCTTGGTATTAAGGATTGAGTAGTGTGAACGCTGGAGGAGATCTCAAATGGCAAAAAGAAAGAATGTAAAAAGCGGCAAAAAGCCCGGCACCCCATTGGAAAAGGCCGCAGCGGAATATAGGGAGCAGCCCGTACAAAAGGACGCCACAGAAGAGATGACGGCAGAAATCAGCGCGGCGGAACCCAAGGTTACGGAGGTGGCGGCTGATGAGCCGTCAACGGCAAAAATTGTGGAGGATTCTCCAGCCGTAGCGAAAGAAACCTGTGTACCCCCCAGAAGAAGCGTTGCGTTTATTGGGTCGGAGTGCTATCCGTTTGTTAAAACCGGTGGCCTGGGCGACGTTATGTACGCGCTCCCCAAGGAACTGGCGAAGCAAAACTGCGATGTAAAGGTCATTCTTCCCCGTTACAAATGCATTCCATGGGAATATCAGACAAAGATGATCTTCCGAGGCGGATTCCAGATGGATCTTTGCGCAGACGGACGTTCCTTCCATGTGGCTATCATGGAATATGTCTGGGACGGCGTTGTGTATGATTTCATTGATAATGAGGAATTTTTCAGCTATGGAAATCCATATACCAACCTGATTGATGATATCCCCAGGTTTTGCTACTTCGCCAAGGCAGCCTTGGCGGCGCTGAACTACATGGATTGGATCCCCGATATCATCCATTGTCACGACTGGCAGGCCGCCCTGGTCCCCGTCTATCTGAGGACGCAGTTCGTCCAGACAAAGCTGACCACCGCGAAGACCATTTTAACGATCCACAACCTGCGGTTCCAGGGGATTTACGACATCCCAACGATCCGCTACTGGTCTGGTCTGCCTGATTACGTTTTCAACATGGGCGCCCTGAAGGTAGGCGATCGGGACGCCAATATGCTGAAGGGCGGTTTGGCATATGCGAATTTTATTACGACGGTAAGCCAGACCTACGCGGAGGAAATTCAATGCGCGTATTATGGAGAGACGCTGGATTCCCACCTGCGATACCACTCCGGCAAGCTGCGCGGCATCGTCAACGGTATAGATTGTGACATTTGGAATCCCAGCACCGATGCCAGGCTGTACAAAAATTACGACATCAGCAACGTCCTGGACAAGAAGAAAGGGAACAAACACAGGCTGCAGGAGGAATTGGGGCTGGTACAGGGGGACAATAAATTTGTGATCGGGCTGATTTCCCGTCTGACGAACCAGAAGGGCCTGGATCTGGTCAATATGATTCTCCCGCAGGTCATGGACGAGCATACACAATTCGTTGTGCTTGGCACGGGAGACCGGGTATATGAGGATTCCTTCCGGTATTATGAGAACGCGTACACGGGGAACGTATGCTCCAACATCATGTATGATGAAACGCGGGCCCACCGGATCTACGCCGGTGCGGATGCCCTGCTGGTCCCCTCTCAGTTTGAGCCCTGTGGACTGACGCAGCTGATCGCTATGCATTACGGAACGATACCCATCGTCCGGGAGACCGGCGGCTTGAAGGATACGGTGGAGCCCTATAATATGTACTCCAATCGCGGGAACGGGTTTACCTTTGACCGCTATGACGCCGGCTTGCTATTGGATGCCATTAACAGGGCTAAGATTCTCTATTTTGAGCATCGCCGCTGCTGGGATGAAATGGTACAGCGAGATATGGATAAAAACCTGTCCTGGGAAAATTCCGCAAAGCAGTACAGAGATCTGTACCTTGATCTGACTCGATAGCCGGGAAGGAACTTCCCAATAACATAATGTCCGCCGGTAAAGGACCGCAATTTACCAATGCGGACAGGGCCGGCGGCTATGCGCTGGACAGCGGGAAACGGCTTGAATCAAAGGTATTGAATCAGCGATACCAATATATGCGCCATTATCTCACCTCTCTGTCCAAGTTTATATATCCCGCTTGAGATAACCTCTTTTTCATGGCCCTATTCGCACTCCAAGGACATCTACATTACTGTTGCGCCAAAAGGCATCAGTGCCAGCTTTGCCATTTTGAAGCACTGTACCCCGAAAGGAATACCGATAATCGTACAACACAAAAGCAACCCATTTAGCAGCGCCACCAACGCCAAAGGGATACCGCTGATAAGCAGCCACAAGATATTGGCAATCGCAGACATAGCACCGCCGCCATAATTCACATCTTTTCCAAAAGGGAAGAAAGCAAGTGACGCAAACTTAAAGCATTGACGGCCAATCGGAATACCGACAATGGTAATGCTCCATAAAACACCGGCAACCAGCCAAGAAATTCCCTGCCACAGTCCGCAGCACAAGAACCAAATAATATTGCCCAACCAATTCATCAGTTCTACCTCCATTCTCAATCGGCTGACCGATTTCCGTTATATCTGGAAAACCAGAGGACTGCAATTCCTATTATAGCACAAGTTGACAATATGCAAAAGAGGATGCCAAAATCCATACCTATTCTGTCTGGCGGCATTAGGCCAAAGGTCGTTTCCAGAACGTAAGAAGAAAAACGAATGCCCCAACCATAAGGGATAACAAACCAGATGCCCGTGCCTAATCCTGTTTGGAGAAGCGCAACCAAAAGGCTCCCGAACACTCCAATCCCTATTCCCAAATTTTTACCAAATCGAATTGCTAATACAAAATGAATACCATACAGCAAAATGTTACTGCCCCAAAGGACAAGTGGAATTACTGTATAAAATCCGGAAGGAATTTCAGTTATGCCGCCAACCAGTGGAAATAGCGCACCAAATAGTACACTACTCAATACGGTTGCCAAAAGTCCAGTCACAAGCAAAATAGTCAATTTGGAAAGAGCGGCTTTTTGTCTGTACGGAAGTGTCAATATATTTTGAAAACGCCCTGCTTTTGCTTCCTGTTCTGCTGCAACATAGCAGACAATCCCGATTGCAAAGGGAAAAGCAACGGCCATGATCTGAAAATAAGCAGCCAGTTTATTGATGTCATCGCTTTGGGAAACGCCCGCATATAGTAACATCATAGCCGCCCCGCATACGGCAAAAATAACGTGCAGAAGGAAAAAGCAGGAATGATACAATTTGTATAAATCACTTTTCAAATAGCAGATATAGTTAGCCATTGGACTTTCCCCCACTTCCAAGCAATTTAGAGCAAATCCAAAAAGCGGCAGCAGCTAATGCCAAGCTAATAGCAAGAGCGGGAAAAATATGCTCAACAGCCAATAACGGAGAACCGTCCTCAATGGGAAGTCCGTTAGGATGTATCTTGAAAAACGGACAGACTACACGGGCCGGAATCGCGTATGGGTTAAGAAAGAACCACGCTTTTTCTGCGCCAATAGTAGATGAAACAATATTCGCCACAAAAGTTATTAGCACAGAGGGAAGATACCCTGTTTTGCTTGCTATCAGCATAACAAAAGGGAGTTGCCACAAGCAAGTAAGGAACAGCAGCATACAGCCGATTATGCTGTCCAGCGGCGAAATATTCATAGTCGTAAAACTGGCAATTCCCGTAGTAAATAACCACATGAGCAGATTGCTGATAAAAAGCACAGCGGTCAGAGCAAGTCCTTTGCCAATCCATATTTTCGCAGAAGGGAACGGCAAACAAACAATGTTTTGCAGCCCTGTATTTTTCTCACGGATCACAGCGCCTGCGGCCCACAGTGCGATTACAACAGGAAGAAGCATAGTGTACCACCAGTTGTAAGCCGAATATTGTACTGCATGACTGCTCAATAAAAAGCCGACAAGTACAGTGGCCAATGGCGCGCCAAACATCAATTTCATCGAGAAGCTGTGCCGCATTTTAAGAAGTTCCGAACGTACAATCCCGAACATTATTTCTCACTCCTTTCCCTATGTGCGCCAACAACATCCATAAAAATACGTTCCAGATCGTGGTTCTTATGGATTTCGTTTTCATAGCCTAAATGTCCGGCAGATATAATGCCAATGTGGTCAGCAATTTGCTCAACTTCGGAGAGTATATGACTGGACAATATGACGGTGATCCCTTTTTGCGGAAAACTTCTGATAAGCTCACGCAAATCTTGAATACCAATCGGGTCTAACCCATTTGTCGGTTCGTCCAAGATAAGCAATTTGGGCTGTGACAACAGAGCCAAGGCAATTCCAAGCCGCTGTTTCATTCCCAGCGAAAAATGGCCCGCCCGTTTTTTCCCAGTATTCTCAAGTTGCACAATACCAAGCACCTGCTTGATGCGGCTTTCTGGAAGCCCCAGGGCCAGTGTTCGGGCTTTCAGGTTTTCGTAGGCCGAGAGATTTTCATAGAGCGGAGGCATCTCAATCAAAGCACCAATGTTTTCCAAATCTGCCCGGCTCCACGGATGGCCGTCAAATTCAATCGAGCCAGAGGTGGGACGGAGAATACCTGTAATCATTTTCAAGATGGTAGATTTCCCCGCACCATTCGGCCCAAGCAGCCCATAAATTGAGTTGCGCTGAATATTCAACGATACATTGTCTACCGCCATTTGTCCTTTGAAATTTTTGCAGAGATTTGTTGTTTGCAAAATATAACTCATATTAGACACATCCTCTCTTGAGATTGTGGTCTAACGATACCAAATGATTTTGAAGATTTCTTGAAGATTTGACAAAAACTTCGGCACCCTAAAAAGTGCCGAAGTTGCATTTTATCAGAGCAATTCTCAAAATTGCCTTAGATGTATATTAACTCCGCAAAAATAATCTCCTCCACCTGGGCCTTACAGCAATTCATCAACCCCACCCAGCGCATGGGGTCGCGGGCTTTCAAATCCTCGGTGGCCCCAGCCTCCTTTGACATCCCCGGCATCATGCTGTCCAGCAGGTCATGGGCGGCATCCTCCACTTCCAGCAGATGGGCGTACAGCTTGCCCTCCATCACATACTCGGCCCAAACGATGGGACGATGCTCTTTCAGATACCGCAGACGTAGCAGGCCATATTTGCCCAGGCCGCGCTTGGGGTACAGCTCCGCTGCCAGGTCGGGGAGGTAGTAATCGCCCACTTTCACATAGTCCAATTCGATTTTCATTGTGCTGCCCTTTCTCCCTTACGGGTCATCGTCTGGCACCAGCGCAATCACATCAGAAATATCACAGTTCAGCGTTTCGCAAATCTTGATAAGGGTCGGCATGGAGATATGCTCCCCCTTGCCCATGTTGGCGATATGGTTCGTTGTCAAATGCGCCTGGAGCCGTAAATCTTTCTTGCTCATGTTCTTGTCGATTAGTGTTTTCCAGAGCGGTTTATAGCTGATTTTGACAGCAGGAGCGGCCCCGGCCCTATGGCCTTTCAATCATTATACTGCCATCATTGAGAAAACACAATGCACTGTTGCAATTCTTCTCCAAAAACTGCGGCATACACAACGCATTTGTCTTTACATCAATTTAGGTATCAAGTGCTTCATGCCTTCCCAGTCAATCCCTGCCGATTTTATCAGATTTTCCGGGAGAAGATGGATGTAATAAGCCGTCGCTTCCAGATCCTTGTGTCCCATGTATGTCTGTAAGTAAGGCAGACGGGAACCGAGGTCTTTCTTTTCGTCAAGCCACCAGTTCAAAACAGCAGTGGCAAATCGGTGCCTGAGATCGTATACTCTTACTGAGGGAAGAAGGTCTTTTGGAACATCCGGTTTCGATAAGGCAAAAAATCTCTTAAACTTTCCCTGCATCCATCCGGCGGAGTAGGGGCCGCCGGATGGCGAGGGGAAGAAAAATTCGCTTTCAGGAAACGCCGCATCACGGACAGCCGCATAGGATTTTGCCAGGGAATTCATCTCATCCGACATGACGATGTTGCGGCTTTTATGCTTCTTCGTTTCAATGATACGCAGCTCCCCGGTATTCAGGTCCACTTCATTTCTCTTAGACCTTATAGGAGAACAGGCCGGCACAGTCCGGAGCCGGGACCCCTGTCTCTTTCAGGAAGATATGGAAATATTTAAGATAGAGAAGGATGTTGTGCAGGCTGGATGTCCTGACCTCTGCCGCGGTTTTTAATATAAACTCCCTCACATCATCGACAGAGACATGTTCTAACGATTCATGGCCGAGGGCTTCAAAGTGATGGAGATACCTGCGGACCACCCATACCACATCGTCACGGGTATTGGAACCGTAATTCCTGTAATCCAGGAAACGGTCAATCAGCCGTTCATTTTCCGCCCTGAGCAGATATTTCGATCCATGCTTCGGCATGTTAAGATGGAGCGTCCCTGTCAGTTAAAACCCATTCAGGCGGTTTGCGGCAGAGCGGATATTCCTGTAGTAATAGTCTGAGATTTCATTTCTGGACAGCCGTTCCTTCTGGAACCCTACATATTCACTTGTGATTTCGGGATCGTAGAGAGATGCCCTTTTTGCCGTAGTAGATTGCAAAGGCCCTCAGTCCCGGTTGGATGTTTGTCCATATGCTGGATTCACTGTAGCCGAGCCTCCTGGCTTCCGCAACCATCCGGGCAATCATTTCGTTGATGGTTACTTTCTTTTCATTCATGGCAGATGCCTCCTTTGGTATAGTCAGGGAAATCCCTGCTGACACGATTATCAGCAAATGCCTCTATGGACACCATAAAATTATCCCGAATTTTTCGGCTTTTCATATATGGATTCTATTTGACAGCTTAGACAGACACAAAAAGTTATCCCGAATATTTCTCAAAGAAATGCCGCTGTTGCTGGCTTTCTTTGAGGTATTCGGGATAATCTGACTTTCGGTATAACCGGTAGTTTAGCAGAAACTCTTGATTTGTTCATAATTATAGCGTTGATATTATTCGTTTGACCGTCTATAATAAAGATATGATTTAGGGAGGTCTGTTATGTTTGAATATATGACTGTGCAAGAAGCTGCAAAGGAATGGAGATTATCTGAACGCCGAGTACAGAAACTTTGTGCTGAAAACAGAATTGATGGTGTTGTTCACCTCAGCCGTGTATGGCTTATACCTAAAGGAACTGAAAAACCAATAGATGCACGTCGAAAGAAACGGAGGGATCGCATTGGTACGGATAGCGATATGTGACGACGATAAGGAAGCTGTCAAATATCATGGGGATATTGTGAAAGACTGTCTGCGCTCTTGCGGAATAGGTTATGAGATTGCAACCTATACACAAAGCAGCAATCTTCTTTTTGATATTACAGACGACCATTTTTTCTATGATTTGATTTTGCTTGATATAGAAATGCCCGGAATAACAGGTATGGAATTATCTGAAAAGATCAAACCTCATTTACCAAATGTAAAGATTATTTTTATCACGTCGCATATTGAATATGCGATTGACGCTTTTGAGCTTTCTATTTTCCGTTATGTGCCAAAAAGCGACCTAAGTAATCGTCTGGTGTCCGCTGTGGTAGACGCTGCAAAACTGATTGAATTAGAGGTTGGCAGGGAGTATATCATACAAGCTGCCGGACGCATGGAAAAAATACCGTACAAAGACATTTTCTATATCCAGCGTGACGGTGGAAAAAATTCTATGATATGTTCGCGTTTGGGAATATCGAAAGTTAGAAAAAGTTTGCAGCAGATTTTTGATGAACTGCAAGCACAGGAATTTATTTTCATTGACCGGGGTTATATCGTAAATATCATACAGATTATGAAAATCAGTGACAGCATGGCATATTTCAAAAATGGTGAAACGCTTCCGATCAGCCGTTCCCATTTGCAGGAAGTAAAAAAACAGATAAACAGGTTTTGGGGGGCGCATATATGATGACTTGGTATCAGATACTTTCATTCTTTTTTACAAATGGATTGCGGATATTTTTGGGGCTGTATCTTGTTATAACATTGCAGCAATTAGCTGGAAACAGAAAAAAAGCAAGCGTCATTTCTGTATGTGCAGCAGCCTTTATTACCGTGCTGTCCTGTTTCCCCATTCAACAATTTTATCTGACGGGTATAGAAATAATTTTTGTAATACTGATTGCATATTATCTATACGCGGCACAGCCCAGGGTGAGCCTGTTTCTCATTTTCTTTTATGAAATAGCGGTTGCTTTGTGGGAATTTATTCTATCGGCTGGGCTGGGGGTTATCTTTCAATCAGACCGTTTTCTTGATATGCGGTCAAATGGATATATAGCGGCAGTTTGGATTGTCCGGCTTTTTATGCTAGGAATTGCCTTTCTTACTGTGAAATCGCATAAAAGAAATGAAAATCTATCACCACGGGTAATAGCCGGAGTTGCAATAGCCGGTTTGCTGGGAGCCGTTCTTTTATCCGGGCAGAATACCATACCCATAAGTGACGATAGGCTGACAACTTGGATTATCTTCTCAATGCTAATTCTTGTAGCAATCTTATTTTTCAACCTTAACCGCCAATATGAAATGGAAAAAAAGATCATGCTGCTTGAAAAAGAAAAAAATGCGTTATTGGAGCATGACTATCAGACCCTTAAAAATGTTTATGCTGCTAATGCAAAATTGTTCCATGACTTCCAAAATCATATTGATGTAGTGTATCACTATCTGTTAAAGAACCATACAACGGAAGCCGCCCATTACATTGAAAATCTGCGTTCTCCAATACGGGAAATTACACAGACAGCATGGGTGGGCGACGAAGCCGTAGACTATCTAATCAACAGCAAGATTGCCCTTGCTGCTTCCCAAAATATACAGGTAGGTACAAACATTGAATTTCCACGCCGCACCAATATACAAAGTGTTGACTTAGTTGCGATTTTAGGTAATCTTTTGGATAATGCCCTTGAAGCGATAGAAAATGAGGAAGATAGATTTCGGTTTGTCAATTTAACAATCCGCCGCATAAATGATATGCTGGTTATCAAGGTGGAAAACGGGTGCAGTGCTGCACCTACCGAAATGAACGGAAGTTTGCAGACTTCCAAAGCAGATAAAACTTTGCATGGCTGGGGACTTCAAAGCGTCCGTGCCGCTGCTGAACGCTATGACGGGATTATCGAAACAGAATACAGCGATCAGATATTCTGCGCTGTTGTCACATTATCTTTTGAAGCAGTAAAGGCATAATCAATCTATCGGGAAAGCAGAGCGTCCATGCTGGCGGTCTGTTTTTTCATGGACAAAAACCTACCGATTATGGACAAAGCGGAAGAAATGTCGCTTTTGCAGTATGCTATGACTGTAACAGAAACTTACACACAAAACGAAATGGAGGTTATCTTATGCGTCATTTTTATTTTCGATTGATTTTGGGTATTGTCTGGCTGGCTGTTGCGGTTGTTAGTGCCGTGAAAGCAAATATTTCATTTGCCCCTCTGTATGCCTCGCTGGGTATCGTATTTCTATGGTCTGCTTATTCAATTTGGAAAAAGGAAAAGGACAAAATGATCTCTCGGAATTCTGATTGATCCTGCCAGCGAAACTCTGGCATTGGACT
>OFFB01000678.1_pt1 | contig 28708 bp, 20 predicted proteins | sample 1521281 | NCBI WGS metagenome assembly OFFB01 (sample SAMEA3504109, study PRJEB24116) | mouse gut metagenome | biome: mouse gut; feature: mouse-associated habitat; material: faeces | place: Denmark | collected 2011
TGTTTAATTATTTAACCGATTAGTGTCCTCCAAAATTTTTAGTGGACACTAATGACTTTGCATATAGATAAAATTAAAGTAGCAGGTCAAATTTAATTTGAACAGCTACTTGTCCAATGCTCGACTTGAATATAGCCAAATTCATGACGTGCTGGTGAGCCGTGGGGAAGGAAGGGTGTGCAATAAAGAAAATCGACAAAAGAAAAACCATGAGATTGTCATCCCCATATTCAGCCTCCATCACTGGCGGAGGGTTCCTTTTCAATGAGACAAATGCGTTGCTGCCTTTGCTCCTTGACGAGAATGCCGCTACGCTGATTAAGGAAGAAGTATTGAATAATCGCATCCTGCATATAAATTCTGAGAAATCGAGGAAACGCAATATTTCTGAGATTAAGCGGCGGTTTGAGGCGTTGCCTCGTGCTTTCTGGTATGACTATATGGAGATGTGTGAGGATGATAAGCGCGTGGCATTGTTTTTCGTTTTGTTGAAAACCTATAAGATTCTATTTGACTTTCACGTAAATGTCACCATGCGCAGATGGCGTTCTGCATCTCAGGATATTTCGGTAGATGACCTGATGATGGAGTTAAATGCTATCTCAGCCAAGGATGAATTTGTGGACTCATGGAGCGATGCGACCAAAAAGAAAGTCGCCTTCGGTTATCTTTCTATTCTGAGACACGTCAACATGCTCGGCGGAGACGACCATCTTCAAGCACTCCGCCCAGCCAATGTCGATTTTTACTTCGGGATTGGAGAACCGTGGTTTCTTGAGGCCTGCCTGTTGGAACCATATGAAATTGAAACCTTAAAGAAATGACGGCTATGACGGTAAAGGAGTTGTATGATAAACTTTGCAGTCCCGGCTTCCAGAAAACGGAAGACGGAGACCTCTTCTATAACTTTTACCTCTATCAATATGATGCCGACAAGGAGTATGAGATACGAGACCAGATAATGGAGTTTAAGGAAAATCTTATCCGGCCTACGAACTATGTAGATGTGCTTTGTCTAAATCTGTTTGATGAGTTTTGCCGCTTCCTTGACAACAAAAAGTTCTTGCGTCACCCATCAATGCTGAAATATCAGCTTGAAAAGGAGGAGGCTGACCCGGTCAAGAATGCCAGGGGAGTGTATGACACTCTTTCGCGTAATGCCCATAGCGAGGAATTCCTGAAGTATCTGCATCAAAGGATTCTTGACCATATCAGCATAAAGGATGAGTATCATCGTCCTTACGTTTTCATGTATGGTGTGGGAAGTATGTTTCCTTACCTTAGGGTAAATGAACTTCTTGCGCTTTATGAGGACTACAATGAGACTGATAAGTATAAGATAATCGTATTCTACCCCGGAGAGCAGGACCACAATTCATTCAAACTCTTTGGAACCATAGCCGATCATCATACATATCGTGCAACTCTCTTAATTAACGAATAATACGCCCTCCAGATATGAAACTCGAACAACTGTATAAGAAAGATATTGGACGTTCAGTCAACCCTGCGGTTTCAGCCACTAAATTCGACCCCGAGACTACAAGGATAGAAATTCAGGAATATGTCTTTACCGACGAGATTATCAACGGTCTTGTCAAGATACTTGACGCAATTAAAAACAACCGGCGTTTTGACCACATTGGCATTTGGATTGATGGTTATTATGGTTCGGGAAAGTCTCACTTTCTTAAATATCTTGACTACCTCATAACTCCGGAGACCATGGATCATGCTTTCGCTCGTCTTATTGAAGCCATAAGCGAAATTGATCCGTTTGATGACAAGCATCAGTTGGCACCAAACGTTGACAAAGCAAGTGTCGAGGCTTTGCACAACTGGATGAAAAAAGCCACAATCGACACCTGCATCTTCAACCTGGAGACATCTTACGATAATGCCACCGACAAGAGTAAGGCATTCCTTCATGTATTCTGGAGTGAGTTTAACGGCAAACGCGGATTCAACAAATTCAACCTCTCTCTTGCCCAACATCTTGAAAAGCCTCTTCAAGAGAAGGGTGTGTTTGACGCTTTCAAGAAAGCCATCGCAGAGGGAGGGGGCGACTGGGATAATCCCGCCACTGCTGCCGACATCATCGACAATGAACTCGACTGGGCACTCGACATTGCCTGTCAGCTGGCTCCGAGTCTGAGCAGGGAGAGCATACGCGAGCGCATCATCAAGCGCGATACTGTGATAAGTATCGGGCGCTTCTCCGAGGAATTGAGAGGTTGGCTCAAAGACAAGGATGAGGATTATCGTCTGATACTTCTTGCCGATGAAGTCTCGCAGTTTATCAATAAGGAGGCTGACCGCTATCTCAATCTTCAGGAAGTCATCACAAATATATCGGAGACTTGCAACAACCAAGTGTGGGTGGCTTGTACTGCCCAGCAGGAGCTCTCGGAAGTGCTCGATGATTGCAAGATTACGGAGGCGGCAGCACCGGAAGGAAAGATCCGTGGCCGTTTCGAGGTCAAGGTCTCCCTCAAAGGCACCCAGCCGGAAGTCATCACCCAGAAGCGTATCCTCGACAAGAAGGACGAGGTACGTGAAGACCTCGGTGAACTGTATGATGCCAAGCACCAGGACTTTGAGCTTCGCTTCAAACTTCCCAACTCATACGATGGCTATACCGACCGCGACAACTTCATAGACTATTATCCCTTCATACCTTACCAGTTCAAGCTTATAACGAAGGTCTTCAACAATTTCTTGACCCTCGGTTATGTTGCGCGTGAGGTAAAAGGTAACGAGCGAAGCATCATCAAGGTAGTTCATGCCACTGCCAAGAAACGTGCTCAGGCAGAAGTCGGAGAGTTCATCTCTTTCGATGAGCTCTACAACAATATGTTTGAGGAGGGGCTGCAGAACAAAGGTCAACGGGCCATAAGGAACGCCACAGACATTGCTAAAAAGTATGAGAAGGACCCGAAATTCGCCCAGCGTGTTGTCAATGTCCTTTTTATGATATGCAATATCGACGATAGTGAGAAACTTCAGTTTCCCGCCTCGATTGACAATATCACCACCCTTCTTGTCAACGACACCACCACACCATGGATTATAATCCGCAATAAGGTAGAGAATGTCGTGGAGTATCTATGCGACAACAACATCATACGTCGTGTGGCCGGTAAGGCCGGTTCGCCCGATTCATTTGCTTTCTACTCCGAAGAGGAGATGAAGGTGGCCGACCTTATAAAGAACCAGACGGTCGACAACAACGACCAAGCAAAGGTTATCAATGAAGTCATAGCCCGTCATTACAAGAGCCTTAAGAATAAGGAACAGTTCGGCACCCGTGCATTCTCAGTGCGTCTTATCATCAAGCAGCGCGACATATTCGGCGGGGCCGCATCTGATGTGCATTTGGAGTTTAATACCGACCGCGATTTTGAGGATGTCTATAAATTTGCTTTCAGCAATCCTGACGGCAGACTCGTCTTCTACATGGGCGACATGATGCAGGATAACAGGAAACTACTCAATCATTTCTCATGGTATTGCAAGGCGCAGAAATATATGGAGACTCCGGCATTGAGCCCGGAGAATGCCGAGATCCGCAAGAAATTCAAGGAGCGCGCGGCTGAAGTCTTCTCAAAGGTGATTGAGCCGGAAATCAGAAAGATTCTTGACGCTTGCCCCATTGTCAGCGGGAATATGATTCTTGATGATCCTGACCTCACGATGTCGAATGGCGACAACCGTTTCCGTCTCGCCATGAAGCATCATATGGAAGGGATCTACACCAAAGCCCACCTCGTCTCAGCCGACTCCATTCCCCGCAATACAGCCGACTTGCGGACAAAGATATTGCGCCCGATTCAGCCAGGCGAATACGAAGAACTCAACGCCACTCCTACTGAGGCTGAGAAGGAAGTCAACACCTATCTTGGCCGCCAGTATGGCGAGGTGAATGTCAGTGATGTCGTTGCAAAGTTCTCCAAGGCTCCATACGGTTGGGACAGCATACCCACTCTGTATGTGGTCAATGAACTTGTACGACGTCATCTGCGCGACTATGCTTATGGCAACGACCGCAATGTGGATATCCAGACAGTAGCATCTCATCTGGCAAACGAGACCAATAAGTTCACCGTCCGCGAGGGTGTGGCAATCTCCAAGGAACTTATCCATGATTTCAATGAGGCTTGGAAATATATCTTTGGACCGAGTGCCGCCCTCGGGAGCACCGACAGTGCACAACTCTTCCGCATAGCTGCAAAGGATGATGGTGAGAAGGGGCTGCGCAACATCATCAACAAATACAACAGACTTCTCATAGAGTATGGTTCTTATCCCTTCTCTCGCCCGGTGGCAGATGCCGTCGAGTTGTTTGAGAAATGGGTGAAGCAACGTGACCCTGAAGCCTTCTTTAAACTTGTCATTAATGAGAAAGAACCGGCAAAGAATGTAATGGACAAGGTGCGTGAGGTGGTTCAGTTCACCCACGACCAAATCGGGCAGTTCCGTGATCTTGTAAGCTACGGACGTAAGAATGCCGACAACTTCGATTCCCTATCCGGCGACCCCGAGATGAACTCAAAGGTGGAGATGCTCGCCTCGCTTGAACAGGCTCCGTGGCCAATCCGCATCCGCGATTATGTCAAAGCCCGCAAAGCCATTGACGAGGCTCTTGATGCTGTCCGCAAAGAGAAGCGCATGGAAATCGACAAGGTATACCGCGATGCTTATGCCGAGCTTCTGAAGGCTGCTTCCGAACAGGACGTTGATCCCTCAGTGCTTAGAGATGTAACGGAGGTAATCAATCTCCGCTGTATGAACGACAACATTCTTGTCCTCCAGAATAATGTAAACACCGACTCCTATTTCCGCGAGGAAGCCGCAAAGATTAATGCTGTATTCAACAGACGTAAGCTGGAAGAAAAGCGTAGAAAAGAAGAAGAGGAACGCAAGCGTCTTGAAAAAGAAGGCAAAGAATACAAGCCGGATGACAAGAAGCCTGATGAAGTCAGAGAGCCTCTGACAATAGGTCTGAGAACAAAGCGAGCCATCCCAATTTCCACAGAGGCCGATGTCGACAGTTATCTCGCTGGCTTGCGTAAGCAGCTCATGGAGCATATTGAAAGAGGGGACTCAGTTATTATTTCATAAGTATCTGGTCAAATTAAAACGCTACTAAATCTTTATGTTATGGAGTAGCTTGAATACTATCTGCTTGTTCTTTTTGGCCCTTTCCGCCCCTTTCATCAGTCGCGATGCCCGCATCGCTCCTTCTTCAAGAGACGGAAATGACTCAAAAATAACTGCGCATATAGTATTCATTTAATTTGACCAGCTACTTAGAGGTTGGGAAAGTAACTAAGTAAAGGCCAATAGTAACTAAGTAAGGAACTGAGTAGCATCAAAACTAACTAAGTAGAAGAACTAAGTAATGTGAAAAGTAACTAAGCATAGGAACTAAGTAAGCCTAAAAGTAACTAAGTAAGGAACTAGCAAATGAACCAGCATTCTCTGAAATGAACCGGCAAATCCTTTGGATGAACTAGTAACTGAACTAGCAAATGAACTATCAAGCAATGCTATGAGTAAAAAAATGAATAATGAATCAGACAAGCTGATTGTCAATTCACAATATCAGAGTCTTGAAGGTTTTGTCTTCACGGACAATCTTCTGGATGATGCTCGTCATATCATTGACGAGGCAAAACGTGCGGCTTATAAGATAACCGATACGATTTTAATCCAAAGGAATTGGCTTTTAGGAAAACGCATTGCTATCGAAGACTTTGAGGGAAAAGATCGTGCGAAATATGGAGCAAATGTTATCAAAAAACTGGCCAAGAACTTAACAGAGGAATATGGCAGTGGTTTTGACAGCAGCAATCTCTATAAATACCTGAAGTTCTATCAATATTTTCCTGATTTACTGATATTTGAAAAAGTAGACGCAGTGCGTCTAAAATCTTCAGACGAAAAAGTAGACGCAGTGCGTCCAATTTTCCACGCAGTGAATGAAAGATTGGTGTCTCCATTAAGCTGGACTCATTTTCGCATACTTTTGCAAGTGCCGGACAAGGAGGCTCGGAACTGGTATGCTCGCGAAGCTATAAGAGAAACATGGGGAACGCGCACCTTGCAAAGAAATGTATCCTCACAATACTATCACCGTATCTTGAAGTCTCAGGATAAAAAGGGAGTGCATGACGAGATGGTAAAACTCACTGCTCCATTACAAGACAAGCATGAATATATCAAGAATCCGGTAATCGCTGAATTTCTCGGATTGGGAGAAAATCACAATTATCATGAATCAGTACTTGAAAATGCGATTTTGAACAATCTGCAAAGATTCATTATGGAGCTTGGAAAGGGTTACGCATGGATGGCTCGCCAACAGAGAATCCATACGGAAAAGGAGGATTATTACATTGATTTAGTCTTTTATAACGTAATATTAAAATGTTACGTTTTGATTGACCTTAAGACATCTAAGGTAACACATCAGGATGTTGGGCAGATGGATATGTATATCAGAAGGTACGATGAATTGAAACGTACAGAAGGAGACAATCCCACTATCGGCATCATTCTATGTGCTGACACAGATGATGATATAGCAAGATTTTCTGTATTGCATGATAATGATCACTTGTTTGCATCCAAATATATGACCTACATGCCTTCCAAAGCAGAACTTCGAGAAGAAATAGAACGTCAGAAATTGTTTTTTCACCTCAGTCAAAAAGAGAAAGGACAAGACAAATGAATACGACTAAGCTGAAACGCTTCGCTACGGAAGCTCGAAATAAACTTCGTCAGGGGGTGGCAAGCCGCCTTGTCACGCTTGGCTTTGGTGATGCCGGGGTGCCTACGGTATCTCCGAAGTTAGTGCCGGGAGGTGCGGTATGGATAGACGACAAGCCCTGTACTGTGGCTTTCTATCACGGGTTCAAGTCTCTGGAGGAACAGATCCGGCAATATGGGGTCAACCATGTGGTTGAGGAAGCAGCATATACTTGGTTCAACCGTCTGATGGCTATCCGCATTCTCACAATGAATGGACTTTGTGAGCCGGTGCTCCGTTATGTCGGTTCAACACGCACACCCCTTATTGTGGATGAGGCTCGTCAAGGTCATATTCCTGAGATGGATGAAGAAGACCGCGAGTCTCTGATGAAGCTGATTGACGATGACACCAAGACTGAGGATCAGTTTGCAATGCTGATTTCAGCTTTCTGCCACAATACTCCGCTTATCGCAAAGTGCTTTAGTTTGCAGAGTGATTACACCGATGTCCTGTTCCCTGCAAAAATCCTGTTGGAGAACGGCTTCATTGATATGCTCAACACCACCGACTTCATCACTGAGGAAGACTATCATTCCTCTGAACTGTTGGGTTGGCTCTATCAGTTCTATATCTCAGAGAAGAAAGATCAGGTGTTTGCCAAGAAAGGGAAATACGATGCCGATGACATTCCGGCTGCAACCCAGATATTCACACCCAACTGGATAGTGAAGTATATGGTGCAGAACACCATTGGCGGTGTTCTTGGCGGTAAGGATAAACTGCCGGAGAATCAGCGTAAATATTATGTCGATACTCCCGAACAGCCGAAAGCAATCTGCCATGACATTGAAGACATCAAAGTCGCTGACTTAGCGTGCGGTTCCGGCCATATCCTTAACGAGTGTTTCGACCTTCTTTACGACCTCTATATCACCGAAGGATACACCCGTCGTGAAGCCATAGAGTGCATCTTTACCCAGAACCTCACCGGTATAGACATTGACACGCGTGCCAAGCAACTTGCAACATTCGCCCTAATGCTCAAAGCGTGTCAGCGCGACGCTTCCCTCATCGATGCTTCGCTGATGCCCCGTGTCTATGACATGAGCGGTATGCCGGAGGAGTCTTGCGAACTCGGTTCAATCCAAATCTTCGATGAGCCGGATAGCGACAACCCCGTCATCGCGGCCCTCTCCACTCATTACGATGCAATCGTAATGAATCCTCCGTATATGGGAGGAGGTTCATTTAGTGAAAAACTTTCTCTGTACACTAAAAATCGATATCCGAATAGTAAGGCTGACCTAATGACGATTTTCATGGAAGTTGCCATGCGACTTTGTAAGGAAAATGGTATTTGGTCTATGATAAATTTACCTTCTTGGATGTTCATAAGTTCGTTTGAAAAGCTTAGGAAGTTGCTGATATACACTCAACATATCCTTTCATTACTTCATTTAGGAAGAGGTGTGTTCGGTTCTGATTTTGGTTCGGTAGCATTTGTCATCCAGAATTCAAATCAAGGAAGTCAGGGAATTTATAGGAGATTGTTCAAAGAGCATGTACAGGTAAGGACAATCGAGAAAATTCATTCTTTATTTTTAGATAAAGAATATGGCTATTTTGTATCTGACCAACATAGTTTCTCAAAAATTCCAGGAAGCCCAATAGGATATTGGGTAAGTCCAAGACTAGTTGATATTTTTGAAAACTCCAAAACAATCGGTGATTTGTTTTTTGCTGGCCATGGATTGCTTTCAGGCTGCAACGATGATATGTTTCGGGATTGGAAGGAGATAGATTTTAGACGAATTGGTTTTTCCTTTCATCACATTTCAGAAGTAGGACAAAATCATAAGATTTATGTACCGATGGTTAAGGGTGGAGAGTACAAAAAATGGTATGGGAATTTTGATACTGTAACAAAATATGACTTGTCAACTTTGGAGTACATGAAACGTTATCCAAAATTTACTCCCCAGAATGAAGATAAGTACTTATCTTCCGGGGTTGCTTGGAATATGGTCACTGCTTCAAAACCTGCAACTAGATACTTTCCGTCTGGATTTATTTTTAATCATAATAGTCCTTCTCTTATTACTTCTCAGGAAGATCAATTATTTGAGATAACAGGATTCTTATGTTCAAAAGTATATCTTCATCTTAAAAATCTTATAAATCCAACACTTTCTTGTTGTGCAGGAACTGTAAAAGATATTCCTATTGTATCATTTGACAAATGGAATGTTGGTCATTTGGTCAAAAATTGCATAGGTATTTCTAAAGCTGATTGGGATTCACACGAAACCTCTTGGGATTTTGAAAAGAATCCTCTTCTTGCTGTCGATGTCCAAACGTATATGGATAACATTGATGCGCAGATAGAAAAGCATCGTCAGGAGACGAGAGAAATACTGTGTATTGACCCGGTTGCTCCGCAATTATATTCTCTCAAATGGAGATATGAACAGTATTGCCAGAAATGGGAATCCCTGTTCATGAAGCTTCATGCCAACGAAGAAGATCTCAATCGCCGATTCATCGAAATATACGGCTTGCAGGATGAATTGACGCCTGACGTACCATTTGACGAAGTCACAATTCTTCAGCAAGGAGAGATTGTTATTTCAGATAACAAAATAGAATGGAATCCGGCGGTCGTTATGAAGCAATTTATCAGCTACGCTGTGGGTTGTATGATGGGGCGTTATCGTCTTGACCGCCTCGGATTGGCAATAGCTCATCCGAATGAAACTGCGGAGGAGATTGCTGAATACCAGATTCCCGGAACAGATGAAAAATTCTGGATTGACGATGACGGCATCATTCCTCTGATGCCCGAAGATTGCGGTTTTCATGACAACGCCGTTAATCGCTTTGCAACCTTTGTGCGCCAGACATTAGGCGATCAGACACAGGTCGAGAACCTTAACTTCATCGAAGATTGTCTGGGTAAGAGTCTTGAACAATACTTCATCAAGGACTTCTGGAAAGACCACAAGAAGATGTATCAGAACCGGCCTATCTATTGGTTGTTCGCATCCAAGAAGGGAGCTTTCCAAGTGATAGTGTATGTTCACCGCATGAATGTGGCTACGGTGGAGCGTATTCGCGCGCGCTACCTATTGCCCTACATCGAGCGCCTCAAAAAGCGTATCGACGACCTGAAGACGAGTGAATCAACGCTCTCAACCAAGCAGCGTAACCAGCTGAAGACGCTCGGCGCCCAAGTCGCCGAATGTGGAGAATACCATGACCGCCTGGCCCTGGTAGCCGAACGCGGCATAGTGCCCGACCTCGATGATGGCATCATCAAGAACCACGCCCTATTTGGCGATGTTGTCTCTAAACTAAAGTAACAGAAGATTATGTCAGTAGGTATTTTTACCAACCACGCCCACATTGTCTATCGTGGTTTTGATGGAAATTGAGCTGCCAGAATGCTAAAAAAATGACTCTCAATTAATTCAGGTATAGTTAACTAATAATTATGGCACTATATAAAGTAGGTTCAAGTGTTATATTGGCTGATACAAATGCATGCGGAGTAGTTGTAGAAGTAAAACCAGCCCGCCGGGGCCGGCAGATTTACCGTGTGTCTTTCTCTGACGGAATTGTGGATGTTCTTGAACCGGATCTTCGCGCTGATTTTGATTCATCCGATCCGTTTGATTGCTGCAAGAGTGGAATGTTTGGTTCATACGCAGATTTTTCTAAAGTTAATACGACCTTTAAGATACAGAATTCAAATAATAGCACTATCTCTTCTCTGAAAGCATCTAAGACACTCTTCAGAGCATATCAGTTCAAGCCTTTGCTTAAATTTTTGAACTCACCGACAAGACGTATTCTGGTGGCGGATGAGGTAGGTCTTGGTAAAACAATTGAGGCCGGACACGTCATGTTGGAATTGAAAGCACGGAAAGAACTCAAGAATGTTCTGATAGTCTGTCCGAAGTCTCTTCAGCACAAATGGCAGGCAGAGCTGCGTGAGAAGTTTGGACTTGATTTTATCATATACGATACAACGAAAAATCTTATTGATGATCTTTCTTCCGGAGCAAAGACCGTAAGAGCTATTCTGAATTACGAGAAAATTCGTTTGAAGAACCAAAAAGATGAAGAAAAAGAGGGAAAGGAAGTTGCTGCTAATAAGAAAAATGCAGTCAATTTAATTGACTTCCTTTCAGAAAATCCTTGTCGTTTCAGTATGGTGCTGTGCGATGAGGCACACAAGCTGCGTAACAGTAACACTCAGACTTATAAAGGGGCTGAGATTATAATGGGAAATACAGACTCGGCTCTTTTCCTTACGGCAACCCCAGTAATGATTGATGAAGAAAATCTTTATAACCTATTGCATTTGCTGGATGCCAAGAGATACTTCAACTATCAGATTTTCAGAAACCGAATAGAGGAGAATAAGCCTTTCATCGAGGCATTATCAATGCTAAATTCCAATCAACCGTTGCAGGATATTAAAGAGAAGCTTTTATGCACCAATATAAGCAGTCGGTTCTATAATTCAGATGAAGTGGAAATCTACTCAAGCTCAACCTCTATCTTGGACCTTTATAAAGAGGATCCACTGTTTCATGAGATTCTAAGTCTTCTGGACAAAGAAGACTGTCATCAGCTTAGGGCAAGACTTCAGTACTTGATTTCTTCAATGAGTGTGATGAATACCGTGTTCTCTCGCACAAGAAAACGAGAAGTTACGATGGATATGTCGCAGGCTGAACTACAACCGCATGTAGCAAAAGTGGTCTTGAATGAGGATGAACGCCAGGAATTTAATAAGGTTATTGAAGATTACCGGGATGATAACTCATATATCGATTATTGGGGTGAGGAAAAATTGACACAGGGTGGAGCTCTTGGCTTGGTGCAAAAAAAGCGTCAGGTTGCAAGCAGCGTATGGGCTTATTTGAACGAAGAAGCTGATCTTGATAAAGGAATTGACAGGTATGCGGACTACGAGGATGCCAAAGTTGCCAAAGTTATTGAGATTATCAATGAGGTTTTCAAGAGAGGTAATAAGAAACTGGTTATCTTTGCCCTCTTCCGTAGGACGCTCAAATATCTATCGATAAGATTGAGACGTGCAGGATTCAATTCTGTAATAATTCACGGTCAGGTTTTAAGTGAAGACAGGAATAAGATTCTCCATCAGTTCAAAACCGATGACGATACTCAAATTCTTTTGTCGTCTGAGGTAGGTAGCGAAGGTTTGGATATGCAATTCTGTAATTCCATGGTAAATTATGATTTACCTTGGAATCCTATGGTTGTGGAGCAACGCATAGGTCGTATTGATCGTTTTGGACAGAAGGCAAAGGTGGTCAATATATATAATATCATTGTCGCTGATTCAATTCAGGAAATGATATATATGAGGCTTCTTGACCGTATAGGTATTTTTAAGGGTACGGTTGGGGACATGGAGGCTATATTGGATGCTCCTGTTGGAAACGGTAGGACTATTCAAGATGTCTATAACAAGATGGAAAAGGAGTTTTTCACTGAGAATTTATCACCTGAAGTTCAGGAAAGGAAAATTGCGGAGGTGGAACGCGCTATTGAAAACGAGAAAGAGCATTTGAAACATCTTAAGGAAGGACTCAGTAATGCTCTTACCAATGATGCTTATTTCCGGGAAGAGATTAATAAGATTCTTTACAATAACGCATATGTGACAGATATAGAACTGAAAAATTACCTGGAGTCTGTTATTCGTCTATATCTTACAACTTGTAACCTCGAAAAAGTCAATAAAGGCATATATCTCTTTAATCTGCCTCTTAGCAAGCCAAATATACTGAGGAATTTCTTAACTCAATATGGAGATGAGAGTTCAGATGAAAATAGACTTAATCTGAATGCGTTTAAAAGGCATATTGATGGGCTTCAAAGCTTTAGATTGACATTTGATCAAGACAGGGCATATGAAGATCCTACTTTGATATACATGAATATCTATCATCCGTTTATTTTGGCTTGTCTGAAATATTTTACACATGAAAGCCAGAAATCCCAGAATGCATTCAGTTATTCTATAGCAGCTGATGAAGTTCTGAATGAAGGAAATATTTTCTATTTAGGTGTTTATCGGCTTAAAACCAGTAGGAAAATGAATGCGGAGAATAAAGATACGTGTGAACTGCTGCCGGTGCTTTATAGCGTTAATAATGACCGCATGATAGTGGATCAACAGGTTATTGACCGAGTGTTCAAAAAGTCACAGGTCGAAGGAGCCGAGAAGAATGCATCCAATGATGCTATGGATGCTGATCTGATTGAGAATATGAGAAGCGATTTTGCAGCCTTTCTCTCTTTAGAACGTAAAAGGAGAATAGAGGAAACTAAAATGCAGGAACAGAGCGACCGACTTCGAAATGTACAGCAGACGAAAGAATACTATCAAGCAAGACTTGATGGACTGGAAAATCTCGTTGCGGAAAATAAAAAACAATTGGAATACTCTTACGATGAAAAGGAAAAAAGAAGACTGGAGAATGTACTCAGGCTACGCCTTGGTAATGTTCGGCTACTTGAAAAAGAACGAGATGAGCGATTGGCAGAACTCAATAAGGAAGCCGATCTAACAATCTCTGAGAACATATTATCTTTAAATCTTGTAACTATAGTATAATATGGCGCAAATAACTGTCGGGCTTGACTTTGGGACACACCAGACTAAACTATGTGTGGAACGTAAAGATGGAGCAGAACTTGGATACTCTTTTTTCAAGTTCCCGGATACTGGTATGTCCTTAAAATTTACTCTGCCGTCAATCATTCAAATAAATTCCAATGGCTTGCTGGAATACGGATATGTGAATAAAAACGTGGGCAGTAGAATAATACGATATTTTAAGCAAGCTACTTTCGCAACCGCGAAATCTGATTTGGCCAAGCTTGATGCAATGCTATATTCTATTTGGTATATTGCATACATTCTATTTGATTTAGAAGAAAAATTTGGTCAGGATTTCACTATTCAGATGGGTGTTCCAACGGATGGGGCTCATTTAGATTCCCAGAGACAGTTGGCGGTTTCGATATTACTAAGCGCATATAATCTGGTAGAGGATATTTTTGAGAACGATAAGGATAGTTTCTTACTAACCCCTCTTGATAAATTAAAAGAAAAAACCACTATCATAACTTACTCTAAAAGTCGTAAAGAAGAGTATGGTATTCTTGTATTTCCTGAAGCCTACGCTTGCCTTATGCCTTTGGTGTCAACTTCAAAAATATCTGGAGGTATGTCTTTGATGGTGGATATTGGTGGTGGTACGACTGACATCTCTTTCTTTTCGATTCAAGAAGACAAAAAGAATCCAAAGAACAATAAACTGAGAGTTTACGATTTCAAGTCAATAAACAAGGGCCTTAACTTCTTGTCAAGTTCTTCCTTGTTAGATGACGAAGAAAGAACGGATTCAAATGTGAAAAGCATCACCAATCTTCAAAAATCATCAGTAGGTAGCTTTAAATCGGAGCTGAATAATATATGTTCATCTTTGCGTTCACGCTTATATAAGGAATTCAAGAAACAAGGAGATTTGCCTGATGAGAGTTTGGAAAATGCTCTCAAAAATCGGCCAATAGTATATACTGGAGGTGGAAGTAGCTTTGCAAGTCTCCGACGTGGCTACCATGGGTTTAAGGATGTGATACATATATCACAAAAGTATTGGGAAACATCAGTAATTGAAGAACTCTCAACGATTGCGTCATTACGGCTGTGCCCAATTCTGTCTACCTCGTATGGTTTGGCAATCAGTAGACCTAATGATGAGATTATCTGTGAGCCTTTCAGAGATATTTTCAGTGGTATTCGCCAGACTAAAGGAATGCGTAAGATAGAACATCCTAAAAAGCCTAAGAAAGTATTTGGACATGATATCGGAGGAAGCAATGGCTTTAATTATATGGATGACTGGGACGCCTGGAAGTAAAAACGTAATATAGCAATCATGAAGATACAGGATAAGATATATAAGTATTTTGAGACTAACAGTCGGCTTCGGGTGCTCTTCATTTTTGAAGGCATCTCGATGATCTCGGACACATTGAACGATTGTGTCTGGCCGGATGATTATCTCTACAAGGTGTTTGATGGTGACTGGTTCAACACCAAATACAGGCTGGAAAATGAGTGGAAAGACAGGAAGGTTGTTCTTGTCTTCCGCGACATCGCTATGCCCCAGACGGAGAGTCAGCAACTTGACTTTCCGCTAATGGATGTATTGAAAGCAAACATGGAATATCGCGGTGATGATTATGCCGCCTTCATGCAGCAATACCGTCTGCCTGACAAACACCGGGCTTTCATCAAACGCCATATCGAGGAACTACAGTCAGTCAAAGTATTGTCTATTTTGGAGGCATATCTCACTCCTGAGATTTTCTCGGAGGATATTGCCCTCAGAGCAATCATCTGCTCATATCTTGGAGAAAAGAAATTGCTTGATTGGGAGACCATCATTATAAGGATGATCCTGCTCGGAAGAAAGAGTGAGGAGGCTAAGCGTATAGCCTTCTTCCAGAGGGTCGAGAAGAATCGAGGTGTAAAGGGGGCTATAGATGAGACGCTAAAGCGTATTTTCGGTGTGAGCTACAATCCAAATTCGATTCAGAAAATTGAGGATGTGGCTCAGTCTTTGAAGTACAATAGTATAACCCAACTCTTGGCCCCGGGTAGTGCTGATACGTATAAGTCACTTAAAATCAACTCTGCCCTGCAGCTGCAGCAGATTAACCGCATATTTGACTTGGGAAGCAATTCAAGGCAGTGGGCGAGAGGGTTTGAAGAAGCTCTTGATGAACTCGCTTCGAATATTCGCGAGAGTGAACTGATAGATGTCTATGGAATTGATGCACAGTACTACGCCATGACTGAAGCACTTGCATGGCCGATACTGAATCATATTCTGGAAGTGTCTCTTTTGGAAGACCCAGCTGAGACAAGGCAACGGGCGGCGGCACTCATGTTGAAATTCAATGAGAATGACCTCGTTCTTTCAGCATTGAGTTTCATTGACAAGGTAGCATCATTCTACGAGAAGAAGCTTCGTCTTGGTTCCATCAAGTTATCCACTCCCCAAGACTATGTTGACCGATACACTACCGACTTCTATATCTTCGACCAGCTCTACCGCAAAGCTTTGGAGATTCATCATAAATTGTCGTCGGAAGTTATCCCTATTATCCCTGCTCTGGAGAAACGGAAACATCAGCTTGATCTTGACTACGCAAGACTGGTGAATGACATAAACTTGGAGTGGATGGATTGCGTGACTGAGTGCGGTCAGGAATTCGGCACCATCTCCATTCCTCGACAGGAAGACTTCTACCAGAGGGAGTATGCCGGAACCGGAGGCAAGAACAAGCTCGTGGTGATTATATCGGACGCCCTCCGTTATGAGGTGGCGCAGGAATTACTCGACTCTTTAGGAAAGGAGAGGCATGTGGCCAAACTTTCAGCCGATTTTGCAATACTTCCGACCGAGACGAAGTATTGCAAGCCCTCTCTTATGCCACATAACACTCTCACTCTTGTCAAGACTGATAAAAGTGTGGAGACGGCTGTCGACGGTCAGGTACTTTCTACAATCGAGATGCGGAGCAATCATCTTGCCGCGTACCGTCAGAACGCTATCTGCATCACATACTCTGAGTATGTGAAAAACAATATGGCTGCCAATCGAGACGTGTTCAAGCACCCCTTGGTTTATCTGTACCACGATACCATAGATGATACGGGGCATGGACAGAACCCAGTAGAAGTTATAGAAGCATGCCGCAGGACTGTGGAGCAACTTTCTTCACTGGTCAAGAGCTTACATGCCACAATGAACGTCGTAAACGTAATAGTGACCTCCGATCACGGATTCCTTTACAACGACATTGAAATCGAAGATAAGGACAAAATCCAGATTCCTGACGCTGATATTGAGAAGAAGACAAGATATTACCTGACTACCGACTCCCAAAGAATAGAGGGTATAGTCAAGTTCCCTCTTGAAAAGGTTTCGACAATCCAATCAGACGACGAACCAGTGTACGTCGGTGTGTCTAAGGGAACCAATAGGATTGCGGCCGCCGGAGGGTATAACTTCGTGCATGGTGGAGCTTCATTGCAGGAGCTTATTGTTCCGGTAATCCATAGCAGTCAGCGTCGCAGCGATAAGACCGACTTTGTAGGAGTATCGCTTCTGTCACATAATCTTAATGTTGTGTCGAGCCGATTGAAGTTCAATGTTCTTCAAGAGGATATGGTGGATATGACGATGCAGGCTCGCTCCATTGTTTGCTCCCTCTATCAAGCAGACAAGGCAGTGTCAAATGAAGTGACAGTTACTTTGGATAGCAATGAGCCGGATCCATCGAACCGTATAAATGTCGTGACCCTCACACTGAATCAGTCGGTTGCTCCCGGTCTTCTCCAGTTGAGGATATTTGACACGAAAGATGAAAAGAGATTGAATCCCCTCCTGAAAGAGGCAGTTAAAAACAATACTATAATCGAACAAGACTTTTAACCATATATGGAACTCCAAGAAAAAGTTCTGAACAGTTTCTGCGGAAAAGTCGTGCGCAAGGATCTCGCCTTTCAAGTGAAAGGGGGATTGCCTGTGCCTACGTATGTGTTGGAATATCTGCTCGGACAATATTGTGCCACAGACGATCCGGAAGCCATCGAGCAAGGACTTGAAAAAGTCAAAGAGGTCATCCAAAACAATTATATCCGACGAGCTGACAACGAGATAATAAAAAGCCGTATTAAGGAACGAGGACGTTTCCGTGTCATTGACAAGGTTACAGCCACACTCAATGAGCGTGATGACCAGTATGTCGCTACATTTGCCAACCTTGGCCTGACAAATGTTCCGATTGGTTCAAACTATGTGGTAGCCAATCCCAAGCTCCTTTCCGGTAATGGCGTATGGTGCATTGTCACAATAGGCTATCTTACGGGAGATGATATTAAGCAGCGATGGGATATTCAGACATTGAAGCCTGTGCAAATCTCAAATATCGACCTTCAGGAATATATTGATAATCGCCAGGATTTTACTACCGATGAATGGATTGACTTCTTGATTCACACTGTAGGACTGGAGCCATCAAGGTTGAACCGCAGAGAGAAATTCATAACTCTGGCCCGTCTTCTGCCGCATATTGAGAATAACTTCAATTTTATGGAACTCGGCCCCAAGGGTACCGGTAAGAGCCATGTGTTTCAAGAACTTTCCCCTTACGGTGTGTTGGTCAGCGGGGGTGATGTCACCTCTCCGAGGCTATTTGTGCGCATAAGTGGCAAAAAAGAGGAACTTGGACTTGTCGGCTACTGGGACGTGGTAGCTTGGGATGAATTTGAGCAACAGAAAGGGAGAAATGTTGAGGCTGTCCTTATAGATACTATGCAGAACTATCTTGCCAACAAGTCGTTTAACCGAGGCAAAGCTACTCATGAGGCATCTGCATCAATGGTATTTGTAGGTAATACGAAGCACACAGTGCCCTATATGCTGCGTAACTCACATCTATTCGAGTCTATTCCAACTTCATTCATAAAAGGAGCCTTTCTTGACCGCATTCATCTCTATAATCCGGGTTGGGAAATCAAGATGTTAAAGAAAGACAGTTTTTCGAAGGGGTATGGACTGATTTCAGATTACTTGGCGGCTATCCTTCACGCTCTTCGTGACCAAGATTTAACCGGATTATTGAAACATTACGCAACATTCGACGGTTCGCTATCAGAGCGTGACCATAACGCTATACGCAAGACCTTCTCGGGTATGGTCAAACTGCTCTATCCCGATGGAATCATGACAGATGAAGAGGCATACGAAATAATTGATTTTGCAACTGAGAGCCGTAAACGAGTAAAGGATCAGCTTTATCTTATCGACGAGACATTCAAGGCTGAACCTGCAGTATTCCGTTATCAGAAACCGGTAAGCGATGATTGGGTTAGCGTGGAGACTCTGGAAAAGGTCAGCAACATGCCTATTCCGCCTAAAAGTGATAATGACTTGCCATCTCGCCAGGATGTGACATCTCAAGCGAAGAAGAATGAAACATCATCAGAAAATCCTGCGGATGCCGCGCGCCAGCGCCGTCCTCGCATCTCTCCACAACTTGCGCAGGGGCGCCGTTCGTACCGTCTCGGTCAAACCGGAGTGACTTATAAAGACCTCTTTGGAGAGTACTTGAAAGATGCTAAGGAGATAACGATTGAAGACCCATATATAAAAGCTCCGCATCAGTTCCGAAATCTCGTTGATTTCCTTGGAATGCTTATGGACACTCGTACGGTTGATGGACTCAGAGTCAAGGTTATCACCAAGGAACATGAAGATCTTGAAAAACATGCCGCTATTATCGATAGCTTTGATACAATCAAAGACGACATGGTAGGCTATGGCATTGAGTTTGATTATGCTTTCAGAGACTTCCATGATCGCTTTATCAAAACTGATACGGGTTGGAATATTTCACTTGGCTGTGGTCTTGACATTTATGAGAAGCCGGAGCCGTATACTTTGGCAGCTGTGCGTCAGGATCGCCGCAAGTGCCGAGAGTTCTCTGTAATATATACCAAAGAATAATATTAACAGTAATTATTATGTGGCGACAGATTGAGTTTGCTTTGCGGGGACGCAGGAATGGGTTTCATCTGGTGACGGAGGAGGTCTTGGGGCATCTGCCGGAGCTGCCGGAAGTGGGGCTGCTTAACCTCTTTATCAAGCATACGTCCGCGGCGCTGACTATCAATGAGAATGCTGACCCTGATGTGAGGGTCGATATGAAGAGTATATTCGACCGGTTGGTGAGGGAGCGTGAACCCTATTATACGCATACGATGGAGGGGGACGACGATATGCCGGCTCATGCCAAGGCCTCTATCATCGGCCAGTCGGTGACAATCCCCATCTCCGGCGGTCGCTTGAATCTCGGCACATGGCAGGGCATCTATCTCTGCGAATTGCGCGACTACGGTGGCCCGCGAAAAATCGTGGCTACGATAGCCGGCGAGTAGCTCGCCCCGTCAAGTTAAGGATACAACTTTGGCTGGGTTGGCCTGGAGGATGGGGAAGGAATTTTTAGGCGCGAATTTTCTCCTACTCGCTGCTGCAGTTAACGACTAAAGACTGTCAACCGAAATCAGGAAAATACATACACAAAATCCGCGTTAATCCCTCTCATCCGCGGCGCAGTCGCGTAGCGACAAGCGAAAATCTGCGCCCTTAAATTCCTTTCCCATCTTACCAAGTATGAGATATTCAGGCCCTGTCTAAGCTAACGGCGTGGTGGGCGTCAGCACTCGGGGGGGAGGGGGCCCTGTTATTTCTTCTTGCCGAGGAGGGTGTTGATGATTGCGCCTCCTATTTTGCGCTCCAGGCCGCTGCGGGTGGTCGGGATGCCGGTGGCTTTGGCAAAATCGCGTTTTAACTTGGTGACGCCGATGGCGCGTTTCCAAGAGAAGCTTACTCCGGGTATCTTCATAGTGTAAAAGTTTATGTTGTGGTTAAACTATTCAAATCTCATGGCGACAACCTGCTCTCATCTTTCTAAAGGTAAACAGGTTTGCCTCACCCCACCAGCGCAGACGCCGCCGTTGGCTTCGCCCCAGACGCCGCAGTTGGGCAGGTGGCTCAACGCGGATGTGCCTTTCAGGGGAAAAATTTACAGGTCGAGCATTGCGAGAGTTTTCTCGTCACGTTGGCCATCGAAGAATTTCTGCAACACGTCGCTGAAGATGTCGTCGGGGCTCACTGCATCAAACAATGTCATTGATGAGCGTAGCTTCAGCGCATCGAGGTATCCGAAGATCCATGTGGCATCGCATTCGTCTGAGTCAAGGAGGATGCTGAGCAGTGTGCGCATATGGTCATTCAGCAGATCATTCTCCAGATACGCCTCTGCTTCAGTCAGGTCGCTGATGCCATAATAATCGGCGTTATATGTACGGCCCAGGCCGCGCAGCTGCGGGAAAATATACCACATCCAGTGCGATTCCTTGCGGCCGTCGGTCAGTTCGCTCAACGCCGTGTCGTACATCTGCTCGTGGGCCTTTACGAAACGGTTGATGTCGTCGGCGTACTCTTGCTTCCAAGAATGGTGTTTTAGTTGCATACTATTGAATTGAAGACGTTTGTAGGTTATGAAGCAAAGTTACAATAAATTGCTGACAATCGGATACTTTTCAGAATGTTTTAACCCACCACACTCCATGGCCACCAGATTATTCTGCAATGTTGCAATCCGCGTTCATGACCTTCGATGTTGAAATACCTCAAATCCAATCCTTCCAGCCATCGCAGTGTGTTGCTAAGTATTTACCCTCCTCTGATTCGGGATAATATCGGGCTATAGTCCGATAATTCCGCAACATCATATTAGCCTCTGATAAAGCAGCAGGAGATTTTAACGTATTAAAAATGGATAATATATCCTGTTCAAACTTACTGTCCATACCAATCAGTTGCGTTGGGGCATCAACAAGATATTCCAGTTCCTGACAACTTCCACTCCATAGCCAATAAAAGGGTTGATAATTGCGCTGATTTGCATTGCCTACCCAGTACTGCGTCAAAGCCCAGCAAGTATTGAATGAATTATATCTTCCAATTGTATATTTTAATTTGGCAAGCATACGTTCATCCGATGTATTGCTCGAAGTCATCAGTTTTTGGAGTTTAGACATCTCTTTGGCAAAGTTCAGTTTCGCATTTTTTGAAGATGGAAGTCTTTTTGCTTTTCTTTTATCGATGTTAGGACGTAAGTTGTGGCCAGATTCATCGGCAAACTCATAATCTGACTTATACGAATCATAATGCCATTTGTCAGCAGGCGTATAACAATATGTCCATGGATCGTAGATGAGATAATCGTAAATATTCATTGACTCCTGATATTTCCCTGACACTTTTGAGAAGTACTTTTCAGCCAAATCATATCGTCCCTCACGCAGACAGAGAGTCCCGATTATATCGTTTAGATAGTCATCATCCTTTCTTACTTTCTGTATAAAAGACCCGATAATTCCGGATGATCGGCTATTGAGCATTTTCTGATATTTAATAACATCCGAAGCTTTGACAGACAACAATATCTGGAATCCGATATTGGCATAAACATCACCACGGTTTCCATTTTTATCTTTTCTGTTTTCATTACAGGCAGCCCCATAATTGGCCAATAGGAGTGCTTCGGATGTCATCCCCTTTTTCAAGAGAGACGGTATAATGTAAAACCATATACCATCGGCATTGCCGTATGATTCAAGAATCCACTTGGAATCTTTCTGCCATGAGCTGACATCACCCCTTTGGGCGCGAATACAGATTTCAAAGAATTTTGCGTCATTCTCCATTTGGGGCACGGAAAAAGATGAACTATTGGCCTGTCTTATGAAATTCAGAGCCCTCGCCGAATTGTTGTCGAAGACCGATTCAATATAAGCCTTCAAGTATAGCCAATCACCGCGGTGTTTTACAAAAGGGGAGGAAAGTGCGGCATCGGCAATGGCAAGATATTTTCTATTGTCTTTATCGTCGCCGTAGCCAATAAAACCGTTTAACCGTGATTTCAAGACATCCGATTCAGGATTATTCCAGGCAAGAATTTTCATAAACCGTTCTGAATCCACGTTATCCCATATTATCGAATTAAAGTCACCGCACTCGGCAAACAATTTGTAAGCCTTATCCGTTTCTCCGAGTCGGTATAGAGATCCGGCAATATAGCCCTTTGCCATTCTCTTGAACAAATTGTGGTCGGGGTATGATTTCAATGTTGAATCATAATAGTCAATACACTCTTGATACTTACCTATGGAGATTAGGATTCTGATAGCCTGAAGGGAATATCTGTCGACCAGAAAGCCTCGCTTGTGTTGTTTGCAAGTCGCTAAAATCGTATCAAATTTTTTCTTTTCGTCTTTCAACGCATCAAAACCTGATTTATCGGATGGGTAATACCATGCCGAAACGCGGTCTGCACGTAGTTCCTCCACTTCTTTGGCAATAAGCAAAAAATCCTTAAGTTTTGTTGAATTGTTGCTGCTTAGCCATCCGATAAACTTGTTTTGACAATTTTCATCATCAAACATTGTTTTAAGATTAGCGAGCGTAGAAGTATATACGGCATTCTCAATATCTTCTTTGGGGATGTCAGAAGATGTCAGAGTTTGCCATAATCTGAGGTTCTCGGTTCGTTGCTCTTCTGCCAAAACCGGATTGTTGTCGCCCTGATAAAAATGGAATATAAGTGGATTGTGGGTCATGGTGTCGTATGGCCCACATGCAAAATTGCTGACTGATGAGAGCAGAAGCAATCCGCTAAATAAATACCGAAGCAATTTCTTCATCTGAATATTTGGAGAGATTTTGGGGATCATAATGATAAATGATATTAGAATGCTTTTTATCACTGGTATGAGATTCAATGAGTCTCTTTACTTCCATTATTGTAGTGTATGGAGATGTCTCATGCCTGATAATGTCACCCTTATGGAAGACAACTTCATTCACAATAATGTCTTTCTCGACTATGTGTTTGTTGTGGGATATTTTACGGATTGACTTACCGAAATCGGCAATGTCATTACGCAATATACCCCAGAAATTGCCATCTCGATATATCAGACTCCAAGAGTAGGTGGGGTATGCGAAATCCAGATGCAACGGATAGTTGTGGAGATTCTTTATGTATGGTTCCACATCAGCCACGCTGAGAATGGAGTTGTCGGAATCAATATTTTTGAATGACCCTGTGTTGTAAAGCATCAGAACCCCGTAATCTACCGGTGGGGCCGGTTGAGCAAGCTGGTGAAGCCTGATTGTGGAGCTTACACCTGCATTCGGATTTTTAGATAAAAGAGATTCTTTTATCTTTTTACATAATTCAAAATAGACTGATTCTGTATCTTTAGTCCAGTCACAATCAAGCTGAATCTCATTCAGATTGCCCAGATTATTATACAGGCACATATTATTCACCCTGTCAACAATCTTCTTTGCCCATACTCTCTCGCTACCTTTCATGGCTTTTAGCGCTTCCAAAGTAATAAAGATGGTTGGCACAACACTCTTCAATCTGACACTGTCGTTAACTTGCAGGGTCGCGTTAGGAATAATGGCATCCTTTGCCAGAGGGGATTTATCGGACACTATATCGAAGAGTCGCAGATAAAGTCTATCTACATTGAGACTGTTCAGATAGTTGTAATCTTTATCATCCAGATCAAGCGTCGTTTTCCAATAGTATATACCATTCGCCTCCTTATGAGTAAATGAGGGGGTGTGGATATCCGTCGGTTTTTTTACAGAAATATCATCTTTGGATTTACTCATACATCCAGTCAATAATATTCCTGTGATTAATACTGATATGATGGCAGGTATACTATTCATCGTATGGTGTTATTATTCAACGATTACTAAGTATCTCTCAAAAATTAGCTATGTATTATTTTTGAGAGATACTTATTTATTTTATTTTTAAGATTATGAAATTTGAGGCTAGGGGTTGTGGTTGACTATGCAGATATTTTGGCGATAAATCGGCGGGATTGACGCGGTAGAAGCAGTAGTTCCAACCTTGCCCCATGTCGGTGTATAGTGCTTCTTTGACACCATGCGAATGCAATGCTTCTATGAAGTTACCGAAGGTAATGGCGCCCTGACTTTCGTATACTGCCAACTCTCTTTCTGAATCCAAGCATAGAGCACGAAACACATTGCTGTCATCGGAGCGGCGTATTGTCGTTACCGCTTTCCCGTTGTGTATCATCATTTCCTGAACAAAGCCCATTCCACCCTCTTTAGCGGCGCGATTTAAAGCTGATGAATAGTCATCGTAGAAGAAGTGTGGGCCGGAGGTCGGTGACCATGTAAATGCCCCTGTATTGCGTTTACAAGAGGAGCCGTTGAATCTGGCACCACCTGAAACATGGTCGCCTGCAATATTGGCGTGACCCTTGCCGAACATCTTCCCGGTAAACGCACCGGCGAAAGCCAAAACTATCGAGTCATCATCGGCAGATGGTATCTCACCGCAAATCATATCCATAGTTAAGCGACTCATATCTGGCTTCAGGCAAGTTAAATCTCCATATTCGGTTTGTATATGTGATTCTGACAAGAACTCCAATTTCGACTCAGTGAAATCACTGACAATTGACTCCTTGATATCGGGTTGCACGCCACGGGCGATGTCGATGAAAAGCTTTACGCGGGCAAGGACCTCACGCCCACGATTGCGCCACCACGTAGTGCGCCGGGCGGGAGTTTTTGCATTAAATCCAATGGCGTCAATACCGAGGTGTCGGGCCTGATACAGTGCCCGCTCATTGTGGTATGTCTGCGAAATTATCACGATTGAGTCCTGCCGATACACATCCCGCATCTTCGCCATAGAGTTAAGAGTGCGGGTGCCGTCATAGTCAAGAACTATGCGGAGTGAATCGACTCCATGTTTTATCAGTGAATCGCGCATCGCCACCGGCTCGTCATATCCATTCTCTGTATTGCGATAATCGCCACCACTTACTACAAGCCAATCAACTTTTCCGGAATTATACAACTCGGCAGCAGCCTTTATCCTATGGTCAAAGTAATAGTTGCGCCGGCCATTCCAGGTAGAGACAGGTGATGTTCCAAGCACAAGCCCGACCTTTCGATGCGGAACATCCTCAACATCGTCATAAAGTCTGTCCTTAGCGGCATTAGCAACCATTCGGTCACAAACGACCATTACCAAAGCTAATAAACCCAGTGATATGATTGCACAGGTGATTATTCGTTTAGTCCATGAGCGTTTCATAACTGATAGTGCGTATTGATAAAAGATTGACAATGGGGGAGAAGGGAGCCTTTTTAGATTGCTTGTTATCCGGGAGAGTGATTTACTTCATTGTAGGCTTACTCTTGGGGCAGGGTCAAGGCTCTTGTTGATTCGAGGATTGGCAGGTTTGTTTCGGTCGGGACGTAGATTACGGTCTTATTGCTCAGGTCAGACTGCTGGCGCACCCATAGATACTGGATGTAGGTAGGGGTGATTGATCCATTCTCAATGCGTATGGCCTCAGCTGCACCTTTAGCCCGTTCGATCTCAGCCTGCGCATTAAGTTTCTCAGCCTCAAGATTAGCTTTAGCCTCTTCGATTTTGATTTTGCGGTTCTGCTCGGCCTTGGCAAATTCTGCCTTTCCCTCCATTTCCTGCGACCATACATTATACCATGGCCGGATGAAGGCCATTGCGACAATCAGAAACACGATTGCGCCAACAGCCCATAGGCCACTTTTGATAGCCCTCGGGGTAACGTTAAGATTAGAGTTGCTGCTATGCATGACAGTTAGAGTTATTAGGGGTTATCGACGTTTCGGGACGTAAGTCTTATTACCATTACTGTTGATGTAGTATTGACCGCCACGTGAACCGGTGTGGATTGTATGGCCGTTCCCATAGTTGTAAGCCTCTGTTGAGTAATCCTTGGCCCGACTGCCGGATGTGCCGGTGTAGATGTTGGTATTTCCGGAGGTTGACCAGTTGTCGTGATTGGTATTGTTGCGGGTGCTACGGCGATGACCCTGCACATATGTTCCGTTGGACTTTGTGTATCCATTGACATAGGTTGAGTTAGTATTAGTCCCATAAGAAGTTGTACCGGATGTACTACCGTAGTTATACTGGGCCCTTGCGGAGAGGAGAGTTGCAGCGATTGCAACGCAGAGGGTAAGAAATTTTTTCATTGTCAGAATAGTTTAGAAGTGTTTTGATTTCGATGCTGCAAAGTTACAATCCGATGCGCGCGAAATTAAGGATTCCGAAATATTTCAGTCCACTCCCCGCCATAACTCCCCCCTAACTTCGCAATGTTGCAATCATACGCTTATTGCGCTGCTTGAACTGTCGGCACCCATATCGGATAGCTTATGTGCTGTTTACGATTACAACACGTTTTCTGATTTGTAAAGTATGTCGCTTATAGAGTTATGTGGGTTGAATCTCGCTTTATCTATAGGCTTGGGGATACCATCAATTCGCGCGGTTTCAGTATATTGCCATATCGTATATACTCCTTTTCCTTTGACTTGTGGGGCCTTATTGCCGTATCTTCCTATATATAAATGATATGAAGGATATAAGCCTTCGCAAAGTTCATTGTAAGAGCGATTTGTAGCATATATCATCGGTCTGACACCATAATACTCTCGTACAAGACCAATAAAAACGTTAAGGCTATCGCGAAGTTCCTTTGCTGAATGTTTGTCAGACGTTTCAACATCCACCATCGGTATCAAGTCTTGCTTCTCTCGGTTAACGGTTTTCTTGAAATTAGCGAATTGGTCATGTGCGCTACTTGTCATTCTGAAGAAATGATAACTTCCCACCTTATATCCGGCCTTCTTAGCACCCTCAAAGTTTTCAAAATAGCGTTTATCAATATGGGTAGCTCCTTCGGTAGCCTTGATATACACAAATAATAATGGCGTGGCAGATACTTTCTTCCAATTTATCTCACCATTATGATGAGACACATCAATGCCATAATCGCTTTCTTGAACTTCGAGTGATGAAATCTCAGAAGGATTTTCACTCTCAGTTGAGTTAGCATTCCGCGAAGAACACGACATCAAAATCAGACCAAACAACGATATAAAATATAATCGAACCATATTAAGGTTACTTCATGAATTCAGACTCTGAGATTTCTGTCGTCCTAAAACTATTCTGAAGTTCGCTATCCACGACATTTATTTTAAGTAGATAATTCACTACCTTTGCAGAGTTCTTTTTCCCAAAGTCAAAAATGTCGGTACTCCTATCGTAAGTCACGTTTGAAGTGAATTTGGCGTTAAGAGTACCGTCTCCATTGTCATACTCCATCCAATCCTTGCCGTAGGCCAACTTCAGATAATATTTGCCCTGTGGGATCATCTGAATATTTGCCGATGAGTTTTCCGGTACAAAAACATATCGGATACATTTATCTGTAGCAACATCCATTATTTTTATTGCCACATCACATCCTTCCCCGATTTCGATATCAAAGTAATTGTCCTGCTGGCCAAATTTACTCTTGACGCCATATTCTTTTGGAAACTCTCCGGATGGATTTATCTTCGGAATATACCAACCTTCACTAATGAGCTTATTTTGAGAATCGGATAGTGTTGTTGTATCTGATTGGTTATTGGACACATTATTAGTGCATCCGCCAGTAATTACAGAAACGAATATAACGAGTAATGAAAGTAAAATCTTGAATGTTTTCATTGAAAAAGGGATGTCAAATAGTTAAGAATACACACGACAATAATTGCTATACCAATTATTCGGCACAACCGAGCAATCGCTTTCTTGTATGATTTCTTTTTCACCATATCATTGGTCAGAAAAGGAACCACTAACCAGACTACGAGGCCGATGGTTATCGTTATTATGCTCATATCATTGAGAATAGCATAGGTGAAGAAGTTTTGTCATTGACTCCACCCCTTCACCTATTTTGATATTAGAGGTGCTTAGAATACACCTTCGCGTTTGAGTTCATTTACTCGGTTCTGAATCGGCTGATATTTTGCGCCAAGTTTATCCTTACGTTCCTGACCGATACCGTAATCACCACGGATAACCTTCATCGCCTCTGCCTCAACATCATTAGAGACTGATGTTGATTCTGTGGCTTTTTGTTGTGTTTGTTCGGGCACAACGTTCGTTACGGGAGCTTGTGCTTCAGCTTTAGGGGCTTCAGCGGGTTGTTCAGTCTGAGCTGCTTCGGGTGCTTCTACGGCGTTAACCTCATCTTGAACACCTTCGGGTTGCTGTGTAGCTTCCTCAACACCTTCAACGGCTGAGACCTCTTCTACAACCTCTGTTTCGGGTTGAGCAGGTTGCTCTTTTCCCGATTTTGAGAATAAGAAG
>OFFB01000697.1_pt1 | contig 27840 bp, 24 predicted proteins | sample 1521281 | NCBI WGS metagenome assembly OFFB01 (sample SAMEA3504109, study PRJEB24116) | mouse gut metagenome | biome: mouse gut; feature: mouse-associated habitat; material: faeces | place: Denmark | collected 2011
TTCCGCGTGAAAAAAAAATTAATGCGGAAATTGGAGTTTTTTAAATAAAAAGCTTATCTTTGTAATTTAAGAATAATCATCATATTAATAGGATTTTATGCGGAGAATCAAGCCTTATCCTTTTCCCCTGCTGCTTTTTCGGAGGGGAGATGCTTCATTATAATGAGGGATTGCTAAATAAAGTGGATTTTCCGATAAAATTGCTGTTCTTATGTATTTAGTATGATAATAAACCTATATAAATAATCCGAATGAAAAAGTATTTGATTTTAGCTACCGTGGTATTTGTCTCGTGCTTATCTTCTTTCGCACAGAGTATCATATTGAACAATCCGGATAATAAGACCACTTTCGGAATACGCTTAAGCTATGACCAAGGTTGTGCCGGTAAGTACACTGTTGGTGATGTTGGTGCGAAAATGTTTAAAGCCGGCGAAGGCATGGAGCTCGCCGGGCTTTATGATATTCCGCTTGTGGCAAATCTCTATCTTGAGGCAGGCATGACGCTTTATTACAATACTTACACCATGAAAAACAAATATCTGGATGCTCTTGAGCACGAATTGGGCAGTGTGAGGATTTTTAAAATAAAAATGAAAAAGTTTGGCGTGCGTGTGCCGGTTATGGCAGGATATCATTTTGATATTATGAAAAATATGAAATTGTTTCTGTGCACAGGTCCTGAATTGGAAATAGGAATTTATGGTAGAGAACAAATAGATGGGTATCCATTGGAAGGAAATGTCGATATATACGGCAGCAAGGGCAACATGAAACGCTTCAATCTTTTGTGGGGAGTTGGCGGTGGCATCTCCTTCCGAAAATTCTACATCATGGTCAACGGAGGATTTGGTATGGTGAATATGCTGAAAGAATCAGAGGCGAAAGTGCATGAAAATCATTTTTCAATGGGCTTTGGATTAAAATTCAATATCTGAAATGCCGACCGTCAACATTGCCGGCGTCATGGATGATGCCGCTCTGAACCGGTGATGTTGAAAAAATCATTGAGAAAAGGAGAGGAAAATTTGCGTAATTGGTGAAAAATTCGTTACTTTGCACAATGTTTTAAGGCTCATCCTGTAAAATCGCTGAGAATGATGCACTTAGCGATGATATGAGAACTGAGATGGCGGCCTTACTACAGATAGTGTTAATTAGTAACCAACGTAAAGATACAAAAACAGCCATGTCAAAGATTTGTCAAATCACAGGCAAGAAAGCAATGGTAGGTAACAATGTGTCGCACTCAAAGCGCCGCACTAAACGTAAGTTTAACGTGAACCTATTTGAAAAGAAGTTCTACTGGGTAGAACAGGACGTTTGGATCCGTCTGACTATCTCAGCAGCCGGTCTTCGTATTATCAACAAACTCGGTTTGGATGCCGCAATGCAGCAGGCTGCTGAAAAGGGATTTTTAACCGGTAAAGATATTAAATTTTTAGACATATAACGAATTATGGCAAAGAAAGCGAAAGGTAATAGAGTGCAGGTGATCCTTGAGTGCACTGAACACAAGGCAAGCGGTATGCCCGGTACATCTCGTTATATCACTACAAAGAACCGTAAGAATACAACCGAGCGTCTTGAACTTAAGAAATACAACCCTATTCTTAAGCGTGTGACTGTTCATAAAGAAATCAAATAATACTCCTAAGATATGGCAAAGAAAACCGTAGCATCACTTCAGAAAGGTGAAGGACGTACTTATAGCAAGGTGATCAAGATGGAAAAATCACCTAAGACCGGTGCCTACTTCTTCAAAGAAGAAATGGTTCCCAACGATCAAGTAAAGAACGCGCTTAAATAATTGAGCGTAATATCGATAAAAGGTCAGGGCTTGAATTATTTTTCAAGCCCTGACCTTTTTTATTGGACTAATGGGAAAGGCTTAAATTTTATTGAGGGTGGGATAAAAAGTGGGTGAATTTTGATGCCGGCGGTGCTATCTTTGCACCGGGTTGAGGACGTAATAGTTTTCAGCTAATGAAAATTTAATAAATTTAAGCCTATTTGTTGGCAAAAAAGAGTAAATTTGCAATATTAAAAATCTACTTTAAACTTAAATCGAAAATGGGACTATTTGAAAAATTGACCGCAAAAGCTAAGCAGCAACGCCAGCGTATCGTGTTGCCGGAAAGCACAGAACCTCGTACTCTTACCGCAGCCGACCGTATTATCACGGAAGGTCTTGCCGATATAATCCTCATCGGTAACCCCGAAGAAATAGCCGAGGCGGCAAAGGAATTGGGCCTCACCAATATTTGCAAAGCCAAGATTGTGAATCCGGAAGATCCTGAGGTTATCGACACTTATGCTCCTATCTTCTATGAACTTCGCAAGAAGAAGGGCATTTCAATGGAGGATGCCATCAAGACTACCAAGAATCCGCTTTACCTCGGATGTCTTATGATCAAGAACGGAGATGCCGACGGTCAGGTTGCCGGAGCTCTCAATACTACCGGAAACGTGCTTCGTGCCGCTTTCCAGGTGATTAAGACCAAGCCGGGCATTGAAGTTGTATCAGGCGCGTTTATCATGTTGTTGCCCGACGGATCACCTTTCGGACAGGATGACCTCATGGTATTTGCCGATTGTGCCGTTCTTCCCGATCCGACCGCTAAAGAACTTGCACAGATCGCGCTTTCTACTGCCGACACAGCACGTGATATCGCTAACATCGAACCGCGTATCGCAATGTTGAGCTTCTCAACCAAGGGCAGCGCCAAGCATGAGCGTGTCGACAAGGTGATCGAGGCTGTCAAGCTTGTCAAGGAAGCTGATCCCGAATTGATGATTGACGGCGAACTTCAGACAGATGCCGCTATCGTGCCGAGCGTGGCTAAGAGCAAAGCTCCCGGAAGCAATGTTGCAGGTACTGCCGACGTGCTTGTGTTCCCGTCGCTTGAAGCTGGGAACATCGCCTACAAACTCGTGCAGCGTCTTGCCGGTGTTCAGGCTGTAGGTCCCGTTCTTCAGGGTCTTGCCGCTCCTGTCAACGACTTGTCACGCGGATGTTTCCCCGAAGATATCTACAAGACAGTGATCATCACTTGCAACCAGGCTATCGGAGCTAAATCACGCAAATAATCATAGACTTTAAATCGTAATCAAAATGAATATTCTCGTTCTTAACTGCGGTAGCAGTTCTGTGAAATATAAACTTATTGACATTGACAATAAGAATACTCTTGCCGAGGGTGGAGTGGAAAAAATCGGTTTGCCCGACTCATTCTTGAAGTTCCGTCTTCCCAACGGTGAGAAAAAGAGCATCGTTGAGCCTATTCCTGACCACAAGAAGGCAGTGAATGACATTCTCAATATTCTTATCGACCCCACTTACGGCTGCATCAAGAGCCTTAAGGAGATCAACGCTGTAGGTCATAGAGTGGTGCACGGCGGTGAGAAGTTCAACAAGAGTGTCAAGATCGACGATGAGGTGATCGAGAAGATCAAGGAGTGCTACGATGTGGCTCCTCTTCACAATCCGGCAAACATGACCGGTATCGACGCTATCACCGATTTGATGCCCGGCGTGCCTCAGGTTGCAGTGTTTGACACAGCATTCCATCAGACCATGCCTGCCAAGGCTTACATGTATGCCCTTCCTTATGAGGATTATGAGAAATATGGAATACGCCGATACGGATTCCATGGCACAAGCCACCGCTATGTGAGCGGCCGCGTGTGCGAATTCCTCGGCGTGGACATCAACAAACAGCGCATTATCACCTGCCATATCGGCAACGGTGCGTCGATGGCTGCTGTCGTCAACGGCAAATGTATCGACACATCGATGGGTCTCACCCCCGTGGAAGGCCTCATGATGGGCACCCGTGTGGGCGACGTCGACCCCGGTGCGCTCACATTCCTCATGACAAAGCACGGCCTCTCTGCCGAAGAGCTCCAGAAGATGATCAACAAAGAGAGCGGTGTTCTCGGCGTGAGCGGCGTCAGCAGCGACATGCGCGAAATCGACGCTGCCATCGAAGCAGGCAACGAGCGCGCCCGCCTCGCCCTTGACATGTATATGCTCCGTATCACCAAATATATCGGTGCTTACGCAGCTGAGATGGGCGGCGTAGACATCATCGTATTCACCGGCGGCGTAGGCGAGAATCAGGCTCAGCTCCGCGAGGAAGTATGCTCTACACTCGGCTTCATGGGCGTGGAAATCAACAAGGAAGTCAACGCACGCACCCGCGGCACAGAGGCTGTGATCTCATCGGCAGACTCTCGCGTGAAAGTATGCGTGATCCCCACCGACGAAGAGCTCACAATCGCCCGCGACACCATGGCGCTTGTAAAATAACCCCAACCTGACGAATTTATTAAAAAAGGAAGCAGACACCAAGCGGCGTTTGCTTCCTTTATATCTCTTGAATATGCGTTTTTCGCAATCAAGGGAATGAATTAAATATCTTTTAAGACTTTATGGCTCCAAGTTCCATTAACATTCAGTCGCTTGAACAACAATTCTCTGAATTGTTGTCTATAATCAACTATCACAGAAGCCTTGCCTCCCGGGCAGTAAACGAACAACAACTTCACATGGCATGGAATGTAGGAGCATACGTATCCAATAAGCTAAAAACAGAGCAATGGGGAAGTAAAGTTGTGACACAGTTTGCCGAATTTGCGAAAGTATACGCACCCGATCTAAAGGGTTTCAGTCGCAGAAACATCTATAATATGGTGATGTTCTATGAAGAATATACTTCTCCTTCATTCATTGCCACAATTCAAACATTTCTACCCGAATCATTTGTGCAGTCAGCAACTGCACAAATTCAGCCGGCTATGTCAGATATAGATAGTTCAACCATGGCAACTATGAAATTTCCAACAACACTAATGCCATGCACTTCTTCAATTCCTGAATTTTTAACCCTCACATCATTCACAAACCACATAGCCATACTGAATCAATGCAGGACATCCGAACAGCGCCTGTTCTATATTCTCTACTCCCATAGAGAACGATTGAAAGTTAAAGAATTACAGCGATCCATAAGCAACGACACATACTCCACTTTGTTAGGTTCGAAACACAACTTATCAAAAGGTATGATAGACACATATCCAAATTCGCCTGTTCTTTTCAAAGATACTGCTTTCATCGATTTCCTCGGACTCCCTCAAAAGCACTCCGAAAAAAAACTGCGAAAGGCATTAGTCGAACACATGAAGCAGTTTATCCTCGAACTCGGCAAAGACTTTCTTTTTGTCGACCAAGAATATACTCTTGAAGTCGGGTCTTCTGTGTTTAAAGCAGATCTGCTCTTTTTTCACCGTGGACTTCAAGCCCTTGTTGCCGTTGAACTTAAGCGCCACAAATTTCACCCTAAAGATTTGGGACAGTTGGAGTTTTACCTCGAAGCTCTTGACCGTGATGTAAAACGTAGCAACGAGAATCCTTCAATCGGAATACTGCTATGTCCGGAAGCGGATAAAACCGTTGTGGAATATACCATGAGCCGCAGCATGAGTCCTACCATGGTAGCAGAATACAAACGCCAGCTTATTCCTAAGGAAAAGATGCAGACACTTCTTCAAGAATACTGCGACTTAGTTAAAGTTGAAGACTGCAATATTTAATAACATCAATTCTGCCCCGCACGATTTTCATCCAAAAAAAGCGGCAGGGCCGGAGGGCCGCTGCCGCTGCAAGCTGAATTTGGAAGTGAATAATCGGGTATTTCAACCCGTATTTATCATTATGTCTAAAAAGTTTTCAGCAATATATACCTGAACTTCTTAAACCTATCACAGTTTCGCCTGCGAAACTGTGATTATTTATGCTGATGTTCGTATTTGAGGGTCATCGAGGGCTGGTCGCATACCTCTGCCGGTCCGAAATATTGGATGGGGCCGGGGTATACATAGCAGGTGTTGTGAGCCCACTCGTCGCGCTTGGCAGCGAATTTCTGGAAGGGCGCACCGTCGATACGTACGAGAGCCTTTTGGATAACGGGCTTGTCCTCGGCGTTGCGACGCTCGATATTCATCATCATGGTGATTGGAATACCACCGGGAATCCACTGTACGGCAGGTTTCACAAGGTTGCGGATCGACGACATATAGCCTGTCACACCGGCATTGATAAGCGCTGTGGCGTTGTAGCCGAGTGAATAGCAATAGTCGGCGTCGAAGTTCGACGGGTCGGCGCAACGGCCTTCGTAGCCGAAGAAGTGATGGAGGGCAGAGAATTTGCCTCCTACTTCCTCAAAGTGTTTGTCGGCACGCAGACGGTCTGCAACGAGGCCGCTGAGAAGTTTCTCTGTTTCGATGAGCGATACCTGCACGTTGCCGTGGGGGTCGCGGTCAAGCATGAGCTGACGTGCCACCTGCTCGGGAAGTTTGCGGAGCGAAGCCACATTCTCAGCCGAGAGATTGTCGAAGATAAATTTGGTAAGCTCAGCCTCGTCCATAGCGGCTACGGCAGCCTTGTTGGCACCGAGAAGCTCATTGAGCTCGCCGATAAGACGTTTGAACTCAGGAATAAACTCGATCAGACCTTCGGGGATGAGCACTGTGCCGAAGTTGTTGCCGTCAGCTGCGCGTGCAGCCACGATACCGGCGATATAATCTACAATCTGGTCAAGGCTCATGTTGTTGGCCTCGATTTCCTCGCTCACGAGGCAGATGTTAGGCTGAGTCTGGAGGGCGCACTCAAGGGCGATATGGCTGGCGCTGCGGCCCATGAGCTTGATGAAGTGCCAGTATTTCTTGGCAGAGTTGCAGTCGCGCTGGATGTTGCCGATAAGCTCCGAGTAAACCTTGGTGGCGGTGTCGAAACCGAATGAAGTCTCGATTACATCGTTCTTGAGGTCACCGTCGATGGTCTTGGGGCAACCGATTACCTGCACGCCGGTGTTCTTCTCCTTGTAGTACTCGGCGAGGATGGCGGCATTTGTGTTCGAGTCGTCACCGCCAACGATAACAAGAGCCTTGATATTGAGCTCGTTGAGGATTTTCAAGCCCTCGTCGAACTGCTCTTTTTTCTCGAGCTTTGTGCGGCCTGAGCCGATGATGTCGAAGCCGCCGGTGTTGCGGTATTCGTCGATGATAGGAGCTGTCAGCTCGATATAGCGATGCTTGACAAGGCCGTCAGGGCCCATCAGGAAGCCGAAAAGGCGGCTGTCGCGGTGTATTTTCTTGATACCGTCGAAGATACCGCAGATCACATTGTGACCGCCGGGAGCTTGGCCACCGCTCAAAATCACGCCTACATTGACAGGCTTGTTGGGGGTGGGATTGGGGTTCTTCTCAAAGCGGATTTCGGGCAGGCCGTAGGTGTTGGGGAATAGAGCTTTGATTGCTTCTTGGTCGGCAACCGAGTGGGTCGGTTGTCCCTCAACTACCCGTACAGGGCCGGCAAGCGCGATTGGCAATTTGGGCTGATAGGTAGCGCGGGCTTTTTGTAAAGCACTCTTTTTCATTGTGTTATGATGTAGTATTATTCTTATATTTTGAAGTTGCAAAATAAGTGATTTTTTTCGAGAAATCCTTGATTCAAATGTGAATAAGTGTTGCATGGGCTGCTTTTTTCATCATCGCTGAGGTTTATTTTGTCATATCGCTTATTTTTTGTACTTTTGCCCCAAAATCTAAGTCAAATGATAGATAAGATAAACGCACTGCGCGCCGAGCTTGAGGCAGCCGTGGCCGAGGACGCCGCCGCTGTCGAAGCCCTGCGTATCAAATATCTCAGCAAAAAGGGTGCTATATCTGCCCTTATGAATGATTTCCGCAACGTCGATCCGTCGCAGAAACGCGAGCTCGGTCAGGCTCTCAACGAACTCAAAACTTTCGCCACCGAGCGTATCAACGCCCTCCGCGAAGCCGCCGAGCGCGGCAACGACAAGGGCGGTGACCTCGACCTCACCCGCACTCCGGCGCCACTGCGCATTGGCACACGCCATCCGCTTTCGCTGGTGCGCGAGCAGATTATCGACATTTTCCGCCGCCTCGGCTTCACCATCGCCGAAGGCCCCGAGATTGAAGATGACTGGCACGTGTTCGAGTCGCTCAACTTTCCCCCGGATCATCCGGCGCGCGACATGCAGGATACATTCTTCATCAACCGCACCCCCGACGTGCTTCTGCGCACCCACACCTCTTCGGTGCAGACCCGCGTGATGACCTCGCAGAAACCGCCCATCCGTATCATCTGCCCCGGACGCGTTTACCGCAACGAGGCCATTTCGGCACGCGCACACTGCTTCTTCCATCAGGTTGAGGCGCTGTATGTAGACAAGAACGTAACATACTCCGACCTGCGCCAGACTCTTCTCTACTTTGCCCGCGAGATGTTCGGCCCGCAGACACAGATACGCCTCCGTCCCAGCTACTTCCCCTTCACCGAGCCCTCAGCCGAAATGGATATCAGCTGTAACCTCTGCGGCGGCAAAGGCTGCTCGTTCTGCAAAGGCACAGGATGGGTTGAGATTCTTGGCTGCGGCATGGTAGATCCTGCCGTGCTCGACGCCTGCGGTATCGACTCCAAAGAATACACCGGCTTCGCCCTCGGCATGGGTATCGAGCGAATCACCAACCTCAAATATCAGGTTAAAGACCTCCGCCTCTTCAGCGAAAACGACCGCCGCTTCCTCGACGAATTCGTCGCCGCACACTAAATTTAGCAAGCGAAACTTGTTTATTATAGGTTTAACCGGTTTAAGAAGGTTAAATCCAGCACATAAAAAGGAGATAAGCACCACGCATGGGCTTATCTCCTTTTGTTATAGCATAATATCAATTTCGCCGCTTTTGCGGTAAAAGACAGCGTAGCTGTCGTAACTCTGCTTAGCATGGGGCAAGAACCGCGTAGCTGTTCGCAGCCCCATGAGTTGTCTGAAAAGAAAACAATGCGCTGCGTAGCTGCGCGACTTGCCCTCTTTCATGCGAAGTCGCGCAGCTACGCAGGCTTTCCCCGCTTTAGCGGCAGAAGGCTACCGCGTCAGCGTCAGGGTAGCTTGCGTGAAGGCGTTGGCGGCGGTGAGGACGGAGAGGATATTCGGCCACGACGTAGCAGGATATATGCTGCGGGGGAAGCGCTCCACCACCCGCACAGTGACAGTGTTGCCATTGACTTCCGCGCCACTGTAGAACGACGCCTCGGCTGTGGCTATATTGCTATTGAGCGCCGCAAGACTTTCGGCGTCAACCTTATAGCCCTCAGGGATAGTGAGCGTGATTGTATAGTCGGCCTTGCGCGGGCCATCGGTAACAATACTTATATCGCGGCTGCGGTGCCCGGGGGCAATCTCCGGCTGCTCTCCGATAAGACTGCCGATATTGATTGTCATCGCATTGGCCGAAGAGTTGACAATGCCTCCGACCGTTCCTTTAACTTCCAATACCGTCGCAGGCGACTCCGGCGTAACACCTGTAGATTTCACCGAAAACTCAGAAAGCTCCACATTGTCATTACCCCATATCACACCGGCATACTGAGCCTTGCCGTCGACAGAGGACACAGGCTGCTCTGCCTTATCTATGCCGAGATAGGCGGCCATCTCTGCAAGGCACTGCTCATCGGCCACCAAGCCGGCAACAGAATTTTTAGCCGAGCCGCAGAGAGTAAGCTCCGAGGCTACATCAGCTTTGCCATTGACAATGCTGATGTCGCTCACTACCTTGGTCTCATTATCAGTTGCCTTCGTAGCGGGAAGTACGCCGCTGTCGGCCCAACGCTCAAGATTCCTGTTTTGAGGGCTGCCGTTGAACACCACGTATGGCTCGCGGTCGAAACCGGCAGGCACAGCGCCCGGAGCGAGCAGCTTCTCTGTAAAATAGAAGCGGTCGCCGGCTTTCACCATATATGAGGCGTCGTTGTAGCTCCGGAGAGTGTCGATAGGCACACGGTCGCGCCCGGTGGCGACTCCTATGCGCGCTTCCACATTAATTCCGAGTTTATCAACGACAGAGAAGTACACCCCGGCAATCTGAGTAGGATTAAGAGGCTCTCCGGCCTTGGCGGCATAGTAATTCACGGCAAGCCATGCCGCGTCGCAAATATCATCCTTAGAAGCCTGCGGATGTGCTTTTCGCCAAGCTTTGGCAGCCCCGGTGGCCTGATTTATCACGCGGCCGGGATACTCGGTCTTATATATCACCGAGGCAACATCTTTGCGAAGCTGCTCATGGGTGACATTGCGCACACCGCCAACGACGGCATAGTCAGGGATAAAAACATATTGCGCCAGATTATTGAGAACACCGATTTCAATTGTCGGAGTCTGGCGCGCTGAGCTGAAGAAAGGCATGCTTTCATCAAGGGCGCCGAGATTTTCCATTGCCAGAAAAGCATGGTTCTTGTCGCCGGCCTTGGTGAGCGAGATTTTTGGGGCGCCGTTATACGAATCATACTCAATTGCAAGACGATTGGCGGCATGATAGTCGAGCGTGAAATGGCGGGTGGGATACTTGGCAAGGAGCGATATGCGGTCTTCAGGAAGCGACACCTCGTCATACCAATATTCCGTGTAATAGAAGTAGTCAAGCACATCGCCGGCGGCAAGGCCGGGTATCGTCACCTTATATCTGCCGTCGGGCTGCATGGAGGAGTTGGCAGCAATATCTACATCCACAACATTACCATCGGCCTTGAACACACGCGCGCCAAAGGCCGGTTGCACCGATTTATACTCATATCCTTTGACAGCTCCTACTTCCGGGGCGTCAACATAGAATGTCGTGAAATCGCCGAGGGCTGCCTCCGAATTGATTTTCACCATATTGCGAACAATGCGGGTAGCCTTGGTAGCGTTGGAGCGGCGGAATTCAGTGTATCCATACACTTTGGTGGGGCGCTTGATATAGTCGAGCGGCACTTCATCAAGATCCTGCTTCGACGGATTGACATCATCCACATAATCAGCCACAAGCCACTGCAGACGGGCGATATACACCGCCGCCTGTCCTTTGAAAATATCGTCAGAGAGATTTGCCTTGGCGTCGAACTCCGGCTGCTCCATTTCAAATACTTTCGAGGCCGCTTTTTTATAGAATTTTGTATCAACAGCGCCAAATGCACCGGTACAACCGACGCATACTGCAATAATTGCAAGAAAGAATTTCAGTTGTTTCATATTGATGATGGTTTTATAGTTCTATCAGCTCATCGGCTGCGAAAGCTCTCTTGGCTCTCTTTCCGATCACCTCATCCCACAGCATAGGCGACACTCCGCCTCCGGGACGCTTGCAGGCAAGATTTTCTTCTGTCAGCAACTCCCCTGCGGCGATGTCGCGTGCGGCGACAATGCTTTTGCGGGCAATTTCGATATTGGGACGCTCGGCAGCCGCGGCTTCTTTCACACCGCTTCCGAGAGCGGCCTCGGTGCGCCGTATCGCCGCCACGAGTTCGGCGAGTTGCTTCGGTTCGAGGCTGGCGCGATGGTCGGGGCCCGGAAGATTGCAGTCGAGGGTGAAATGCTTCTCCACTATGCGCGCCCCGCGGGCTACGGCGGCAACGGCGACATCAGTGCCCACCGTGTGGTCGCTATACCCTACTCCGGCGCAGCCGAGTGTGGTGAGGGCGTCCATGGCGCGGAGATTCACCGACTCGTACGGTGCAGGATATTGCGTGGTGCAATGAAGCAGCCATATCTGACTGCGGGGCGTACCGGCCTTTTCAAGCACTTCCACCGCTGTCTCCACCTCTTCGAGCGTCGCCATACCGGTCGACATTATGATTTTTCCACCCAAAGCACCGATCTTGCGCAGATAAGGCAGGTTGGTGATTTCGCCTGAGGGTATTTTCCAGTAGTCCATATCGAGGGCGGCGAGGCAGTCGATCGACACAAGGTCGAACGGCGTGCTCATAAATCCTATACCCTCGCTGCGGCATAGCTCGGCAAGCCCGGCATAATCAGATAAGGGCAGGTGTATCGCCTTGCACATCTCGAGTTGGCTCTGCTCGCTGCCAGTTGTCTCTTTCTGATATTCAGCCTTGGGAGCGAAAGTCGAGATAACCAGCTCGGGCACAGCTGTCTGGAATTTCACATAGTCTGCACCGGCTTTACGGGCCTCAAGCACCATCCGGCGCGCCATAGCGAGGTCGCCGTTATGGTTAACGCCGGCTTCGGCTATGATAATCACTTTATCTGTATTCATTTTTCCTCAGGATAAAACACAACATCTGCAAGATATCTCACTGTCTCCACACCGGGCTGCGCCTGTTGGCGTGTCAGAGCCCGACCCATGGCGTCGTCCAATATCAGCCCCGGGAGATCGGCTCCGGCGTGCACCGACGCCACTGCTCCGCCTCCAAGGCGAGGATTGATTTCCATTATCATAAGCCGGCCCGTATCAAAGTCGCGCAACAGCTGCACAGTCACGGCTCCACGCAGCCCGGTGGCGGCGAGAGTCTTGCGCACGAGCGCGTCAACATCGGGGTCGGCAATAGTCTGTGTCCTCACCACTTCTCCCCCGGCTACTTCCTTGCGTATGCGCGGGCTCACGGCAGCTATCGAGCCGTCCTTCATACCGGCGTAGCAGTCTACCGTAATTTCTTCGCGACGGTCAAAGCGCTGCTGTATCAGGTATTTACCCTCGCCTTGTGCCGTTATCTGATAGAGGTCGCGCAGGTTGTCGATAAACTCAATCCCTTTCGAGGCCGAGCCGAAGCGCGGCTTGGCTATGAGATGACCGCAGGGGGTGCCGTGCCGCCAAGTCGGAGGAATCGGCAGTTCAAGCTCCTCAAAGAAGTCGGCGGCGGCGATTTTGTCGAACATCTTCTCTACAAGCCCGGCCTCGCTCACCGGCGCAAACACCTCGGCAAGATTCGTCTGCGCAGCATACCGCGCCGCTATACCTACCGCCCCGTCTACAAAGGGCAGCATGACATCGATTTCTTTCTCCCGCACCACACGGTCAAGATCCTCAAGTATATCGGGCGACGACCACTTCACGCCTACAACAACCTCACCCTCGGCCGCGATGGCTGAGTGCATATCGAGCTCGTAGGATACCACATGGCAATCAAGGCCGCGATGACGGGCGGCGTCTTTAAACATTTTAGCCATCATCACGCGTTTGGCCCCTCCGAGGAAGAGCAGGCTTATGCGCCCGGGGTGTTTGAGTGCGTTCATCGGTTATAGATATCTATTTTGTATTTTGCAAGATTCTCCGGTTTTACAAACCAGTCGATAGTTTTCTGCAAGCCTTCTTCAAGGCTGTGCGACGGTCGCCACGACGTGAGCGATGTTATGAGGCTGTTATCGCCAAGCAGGCGGTTGACCTCACTCTTGGCCGGACGAAGGCGCTCTTGGTCAACCACTTCCTCCACCTCGCGGCCCATAAGCCTCGCTATTGTGGCAAGAGTCTCGGCCATCGACACCTCGCGGCCGGTGGCGATGTTGATGTCGCGCCCCTCTATTCCCTCGGTCTCGCCCAAGGCTATGAAGCCCGCTGCGGTGTCGGCCACATAATTGAAGTCGCGTGTAGGCGTAAGGTCGCCGAGACGTATTTTCTCGCGTCCGGCAGCTATCTGGGTGATAATCGTCGGGATGATGGCGCGGGCGCTCTGGCGCGGGCCGTAGGTATTGAAAGGCCGGGCTGTGACTACAGGCAGGTCGAAAGCATTATAAAAGCTCTGCGCTATGGCGTCGGCGCCTATCTTGGTGGCAGAGTAAGGCGACTGAGGCTGGCGCGGATGTTTCTCATCTATAGGCACATAGCGAGCCGTGCCGTAGACCTCGCTCGTAGATGTCACCACTATGCGGCTGCAGGCGGCGTCGCGTGCGGCCTGACACATATTGAGCGTACCCTTGATATTGGTGTCGACATAGCTGTCGGGAGCCACGTAGCTGTAGGGTATGGCGATAAGGGCGGCAAGATGGTACACCGTGTCGATACCGCGGCAAAGCTCACGGCAGAAATCCGGGTCGCGCACATCGCCGCAAACTATCTCAAGGCCGTCGCGGGGAGCGATATCCTCAAGCCATCCCCAGTTGTTGAAACTGTTATATTGCGCCAGAGCACGCACCTTGTATCCTTTATCCAAAAGAGCTTCTGTAAGATGTGACCCTATGAAACCGTCGGCTCCGGTCACAAGCACCTGCTGCTTTACCATGTCCGTTCAAATTTATACATTAATACTTCGCCATCGGCGCCGCTTGTTATCCATGTCATGCGCGACGAGCCGGCCTCACTCATTGTCACCTCCACGGGCTTGCCGGCAGGAAAGCCGAGCCAGTCGGGGGTGCCGTAAGCACCGCTTCCTTGCCCGTATTGGTCATCGTGATGATTGAAATCGAGTGTCAGGGTGTTGTCAACGAGCTTCCATGTGCCATAGCGCTCATAATACGACCCGTAGGCATAATGATAGTCAAAGCGCACCACATCGTTCTGAAACGCCACTGTAGTATACACCTCGTCGGGAAATACTTTCGGCTCGCCGTCGACGGTCATCTCCGTCATCACCCAAGCGCCGAAGAGATTGCCTATATGCCCGTTGTTCTGCGTACACGACGTGCTCACAATCCCAAGCAGCAATATGGCTATATATATCTTCACTTTCATTTTTTTCCAATATTAAAATTGCCGCTGTATGACACTCCCACAAGAGCGCCGAAATTATTGCCGCGCAGCTTGCCGGCGTCGAAAGCCACCTCTGCCGACACTGAGAGTCCGCTCAGACGTCCCGAGGGCGTCCAGCTTGCAGCCACTGCGGCCGACGTATCACTCAGACGGCGACGCGCCGGCACCCATCCCGTTCCGCCGGCATACTGATAGCTCACCTTGGCGCTGTAGCTCCACTCCGAAGTCGGATTGCCGGCCACGGCGGCATGGAAACCGCGGGCACGGTTGTGGAGATAGCCGGGGTCGCCGTTGCTGTTATACAGAGGCGACACAAGGAATGGTGTGCCTATGCTAAGGCCATAGTTGGTGTATGAGCCGTAGTAGAAATTATTATAGTAGTTGTCGGCGCCGGTGGCTGAATTGGTTATCGTTGTGCCGGGGCTGTCGGTTGGCGCCCAATGTATAGGGCCTGACTGATTGGTGAAATCAAGATACTCCACCGTCACCTTGCTCACCCATCCGCTCTTTGCGAAGTTATATTGCAAGCCCCACACACCGTCGAAACCGTTCATGCGCCCTATACCGGAGCCGTCTTCCCAAGGCCACTCGAAATATGCCGACAGCTCTGAGCCATTGGCAAAAGCATAGCGGGCCTTGAAATCCCATGAGCCTAACGACTGGCCCTTATAATAGTCCTCGCCGCCCTCCATTGGGAAAAACATATCCCAGATGTCGCGGATATGGAAACCTCGGTGCTCTTCTCTTACAAGCGTGCCGCGGCGATACTGCCACGACGAGCCGCCGAAAAGTGCGGCTGTCTGCATGCCTACTGTCACCGACAGGGGCTGGCTCGGCTTGGTGCGGAAGTAGCAGCGCTTGTAGGTGTAGTACATATCGTCGGTATATACGCCTGTGTAGTGATTGAAGGTCTTCCGGCGCATGTCGCCGTCGAAAAAGCGGCCATACATTATCTCGCCCTCAATCTGCACCCAGCCATTGGTAAAGGGTATATTCTGGAAATCGACAAAACCTGCCGCCACGCCCGGTATGGGGCGTGAGTTATTGCTGCGGGTAAGGTCGCCCGACGACATCGTGTCGTCAACTATGCCGGAATGAGTCTCTTTCATACCCGCAAGCAGATATATGCCGCGGTATTTCACCTCGCCATAAAGCTGATGAAGCCGCAAGGGAGCCTGACGGTTATGCCGCACGCTCCATGTGTCGTCGCTGTAATAGTCGTAGGGAGCCGCCGACCCATAGCCGGCAAGATATTCTATACCCGCACCCCACGAAAAACGTGTGTCAAGACTCATGCGCTTCTCCAAGCGGCCATCATGCCAGATTCCGCTTGCGCCGTCGATTTTGCCGTAGCGCCACGACCCTATCATATAGGGTGCAAGATCGCCCGTGGACGCATTGACCAGAACCGACGCCTCATATTCGATATTCACCGGTTCGGCCGCAGCTGCGGCAATCGCTGCCGCCATGCCTGCGCATGTCAATATACTTTTTAATTTCATAACGCCAAAGTTACGAATAAATTTTGTAATTACTATTGGGGTTGGTGGTTTGTGGTTGGTGGTGTGAGGTTTTTTGTTGGTGGTTGGTGGTGAGGGGTTGGTGGTTGGTGGGCTGTGGGTGGTAGATTAGCAAAAACTAACTCGCTGCCCACAACCTACCAACCACCAACCATAACCCACTGCCCACACACCACCAACCACAAACCACCAACCTCTCACCTCTTCAGATACGTGCGCTTGACGCGCGGGCTCACCGAAGTGAGTATTTCGTAAGGAATAGTGTCGAGCGCCTTGGCGATAGTTTCTATCGGGCATGAGTGACCGAAGATTTCCACTTCGTCGCCTACGGCGGCATTGCATACATTTGTCACATCTATCATGCACTGGTCCATGCAGATATTGCCAATTGTCGGGCAAAGTATACCCTTGACCTCAAACGAGGCATTGCCACGTCCGAGGTGGCGGTTGATTCCGTCGGCATAGCCTATCGGTATGGTGGCGATAATGCTGTCGCGCTCCGTGCGCCCCTTGCAGCCATAGCCTATAGGAGTGCCGGCAGGCCAGTGCTTGAGCGATATTATACGGGTGTGCAGCGAGGCAACCGGATGAAGATTGCAGTCTATCTCTCCGAAAGGCGATATGCCATACAATCCGATTCCGAGGCGAGCCATATCATATTCGCCGCTATCGGCATAGTCCATCATGCCGGCGGTGTTGAGATAATGACGTTTGATTTTGTAGCCCAACAGACTTTCGAGCTTGTCGGCGCAGCGGTGATAGGCGGAGATCTGCGCTTCGGTATAGTCGCTCAGGTCAGGGCAGTCGGCAGTGGCGAGGTGGGTAAACACCGACGCAACCCGCAGCTCCGACTGACCGCTGAGCACCTTGGCAAGTATCTCGATGTCATTTTCAAGAAAACCCACACGGTGCATGCCCGTGTCGATTTTTATATGTATGGGGTAATCGTGCACACCGGTTTGCGAAGCCTCCGCCCGCAAGGTATGCAGCTCGCCGAGCGAGAATACCGCCGGCTCGAGCCGGTGGGTGAAGAGCGAGCGGTGGCGGTTGGTGATAGGGTTGAGCACCATCACCGGCATCGTCACGCCGGTGTCGCGCAGCGCTATGCCCTCGTCAACCACAGCCACGGCAAGATATGCCGCGCCTTGGTCCTGAAGTGCTTTGCCGATTTCTATCGACCCTACGCCATAGCCCGACGCCTTTACCATAGCGATGATACCCGTGCCGGGGTGTACGAGGCCGCGGAAATAGTTGTAGTTATGTATCAGAGCGTCGAGGTCTACCTCAAGTGTGGTGTCGTGTGCCGCGCTCTCAAGGGCGTTGCGATAGGGCACCACACAGGTATTGCCGAAGATGAGGATATCGCTGTCGTGCCATGCCTGCCCGGCCTCGATAGCGGTGATAAGGGTGCTGTCGGCGTATACGATATCAGAGTCCTGAGGCAGCATGTTCCTGACCAAGCCCACATCGTAGCCGGTAAATACTGTCGTTTCCACGCCAAACGCACGTGCCATGTTCACCACCCGCTGATAAAGCCCCAGAAGGGTGTTGTCGTCTTTGCTATTGGTGAGAAGATTGTCTACTATGAGCACCTTACGGCGCTTTTTATCAGTATATCGTCTGAAAAACAGCAGACTCTCGGCCAGCGAACGCAAATCGGGCGTGAAGAGGTCGCATATTATATTGTTGCCATTGCCGGCAGGAGCGATACGGCGTCGCATATCAACAGGCTCTACATAGCTGAGCGCCTGTATCTCGCTTTCATCAACACCATAATATCGTCCCACAGCCACAGCCAAGGCATGGAAGATATCGCCTTGCGCCGGCATGGCTACCGGTATGAGCGTCACGCCCTCCAAGCCGTGCAGCTGCCGGCGGAGTTCTTCATCGTTGTCGGCATATATTATAGTGCGGCAATTGCTGACAATAGCAATTTTCTCGCGCACTTTCTCGGCATGGTTTGCAAAAGCCTCGTCATGCTCGTCGGTTATGGGTGTTATCACTCCCAATTTATGCGTCCATGCCAAGAGCGAACCCATGCGTTCGCCCTGCCCCGGGCCATCGATGGCAACCTCGCTTATGAGGTAATCTTCATTTCCGGCACTTATGGTCATATCCCACAAGGCAAGGGGCACACCGATAGAGCTGTTCCAGCTGCGCGGACTGCGCACGGCATTGCCTTGGCCAAGCAGAAGCCGGTAGATCAGCTCCTTAGTCTTTGTCTTGCCGTAGCTGCCGGTGACAATGATTCCGTTCGAGTAGCCGCGGACACGGGCGTAGGCCATGCGGCGCAGGGCTTCCTCTACTGAGGGCACTACGATAAATGCCGCGTCGAGGCCGCGCAGGTCGTCGCTGAGCTGTTCGACTATAAACGTCCGCACTCCTTGGCGGAAAAGCTCGGGGATATAGCGGTGTCCGTCGTTGACGCCCGTGCGCAGGGCTGCGAATACAGTTTCGCCGGGTGCGGTGAGGTCGCGGCTGTCGGTGATAAGATATGTGATGTTATGCTCTCCGGCAGGGTCGGAAGGCGCAAAGCGCACTTCTGCCGGCTCGATATTGAGGTGTGATAATTCTGAAGTTGTGACAGTTCTCATAAGATTTGTCGATGTTGCGAGGCGCGATAGCGGCGGCGACATTCAAGCGCCTCATCGCGCGTGGCGGTAGTCATATAGCTGCCGCAGAATATTTCATAGATATAATCAGCGGCAACATCTGATGGATGTTTCATGTCGGCGGCATAGAAGCGGTAGTCGCGGAGGTCGTCGAGCATTATTTCGTAGGAGGGAAAATATAATGTCTTGTCGGGATAGAGCGAGCGGAGCCTGTCGATGGCAAGAAGCAGGGTGGCTTTGCTTAGCTGGTTGCCGTGAAGCCCGTCGGCAAGATGGCGTATAGGGCTCACTGTGAATATTATTCTCACTTTGTCTGGCAATGAATCAATCAGTTCGGCCCATACTGTCACTATCTCGTCTACGTCTACGCGCCGTCTATCAAATTCCTTAGCCGGAAATTTATGGCAGTTGCCTACCACCGTGCCCCCGCGCTCAAAGACGAACGCCGACCCGAAAGTCACTATAAGAGTATGAAGATTCTCCACCGCTCCGGTCACCCGCGCGAAATCTTCATTTATCTTCTTGAGCAGGCTCTCCCGGTCTTCGCCGCTGTAGCGCGAGGCATAGTCGAGACAATGACTGCCGCGCGGGCCGGCAGTGAGGTCGGTCGCGTCGTAGCGTTTATGCGATAGTGCAGCCTTAAGGCAGCGAGCTATCGACAAGGGGTTGTAGAGCGGTCCGAGAGGGTTATATACAGCATTGAAGCCGTCGATGGCGAGGCGTTCGCCGATATTGTCGGTAAAGCACGACCCCAACAGCAGCACGCTGTCGCCATGATGTATCTCATGACCGGTCTTAACCGGCTCTATCTCCGTGCGGAATTTCATCAGTACATGCGGTAGTCTATCGACAGCACCTGAAATTCGGTGCGACGGTTTATCTGGTCGGCGACTTCCTGATCCTCTTCAGGAAGCGCAAGGATATATTCTTCTGTGAGCACATCGCCCTCTTTGAACTGCGGGAACTGGCGCGCGAGTTTCTTGGTGATGGTCTTGGGGCGCGACTCGCCATAGCCGTGGCTCTGGAGGCGGTCGGCGGCTATGCCCACCGATATCAGGTAGTCGATAACCGACTTGGCGCGACGGCTCGACAGGTCGATGTTGTATTCGTCGGTGCCTTTGCGGTCGGTGTGCGAGGCCATCTCGATTGTCACATTAGGGTTATCCCGGAGCACCTGAGCCATGGAGTCGAGGGCGAGCTTCGACTCGGGGCGCAGCGTCGCCTTGTCGAAATCGTAGAATATATTGTCGATAACCACCGGCTTCGATATCGAGGCAAGGATGAAATCGACATTATACTCGGCGTCTTCCTCGGCGATGTCGCTCGTAAACTCCTGCTTGGCGTTGAGATAGCCCTTTGCGCCGGCGAGCATTACGTAGCTCACGCCGCGGTCAAGGGGGAATGAGAATGTGCCGTCGGGCTTGGCGAGCTGTTTCTGGTTCGAGCCGTCATTGCCCACTATGCGGATGATTGCATTGGGCACAGGTTCTTCATCCTTGTCGAGCACCCAGCCCGAAATCTGTATCTTCAGTTCGGGCAGTTCGAAAGAGTATATATGGTCATAGCCACGGTTGTCGCCGCGGTTTGAGCTGAAAAAGCCGGTCTCCTTTTCGCCGAAAGTGATACCGAAATCATCGGCCGGAGAGTTCATGGGCCGGCCCATATTTGTCACCTTCCAGCCGCCCGACTTGGTCTGCTCGGCCCGGAAGATATCAAGGCCGCCGAAACCGGGATGGCCGTTAGAGGCAAAGTAGAAAACCGAATCGGAGCGGAACGACGGAAACATCTCGTCGCCGGGAGTATTGATCCATTCGCCGAGATTCTCAAGCGAACCCGCGCGTTCTTTCAGATTTATGCGCCATATATCGCGTCCGCCCTGTCCGCCGGGCATGTCGGAGGTAAAGTAGAGCCATGTGCCGTCGGGCGACACCGTCGGGTGGGCGTAGCTTGAGAGGGTATCGGCCGTGATTTCAAATTTCACGGGAGCGCTCCATTTGGCGTCGCTGCGCTGCGAGGTATAGATCTCCACGCCCGTATTGGCATTTGGCTCGCGGCGGGCGCGGCTCAGATACATCGTCTGGCCGTCGGGGCTGAAAGCCGGTGTGCCTTCGTCGACCTCGGTGTTGAGCTCCCCCTCCACAGGCTCGGGGCGCTTCCACTCGCCGCGCTCGTTTTTGGTGGCAAACCATATATCCCCCTTCTTCATGCCGGTGATCTCGCTGCGGTTGGTGCCCGTGGATTTTTCTGTCGTTGTGGTGAAATAAAGCTGGTCGAGCGAGCGGTCGAGATACATCGGCGAGTAGTCGGCGCGGCGCGAATTGAAAAGCTTAGCGTTGCGCACCACATAGCGCGTCTGCCCCTCCTTGGCAAGCCCCATGCGGGCGCCGGCAAGAGTGTTCTCGGCCAGTTTGTCGTCGGGCTTCCATGCAAGGTAATCCTCAAGAGCCTTTATCGCAGGGCCATATTTACCCTCGGCCATGAGCATTTGCCCGAGGTGGAGATAGAGCGTAGAGTCGCCATAGCCATAGCGGGCGGCATTCTGATATGCCGCCGACGCGCGTGCATACTGGTTGAGACGGCGGTGGCACTCGGCCATCTTATATGCCACCTCACCGCGCAGCTCGCGCTCCTCGCGCTTGGTAAGTTTATTATATATCTTGCGATAGGTCTTCGACGCGTCAAAATACTCGCCGCGCTCCATCTGCTCATTGGCCGTGGCAAGCTTGGGCCCGCGGCACGATGTCGCCGGCACAAGAAGTATTACACTTAATATCAGATACCAGAAATGCTTTTTCATCACTATAATAACGGCCAAGCCGCCTTTATATTGCAAAGGTACGAATAAGTGAGAGCAATAACAAAATAAAAATAAAAAAAGCGGTCAGCAGCTTTCGTCCCCCGGCGTGAGCGAAGCTCGCGCACGCCCCCAAGCAAAAGAAAAGCCGGGAGCAAAGCCCCCGGCCTGAGTTTTCTTGCCCTTGATTACATCTCATCAATAGAGAAGTCATCTACAGTGACATCAAATTCAATCTTGTCTAGCACATCCGGATTGTTGATCTGGATATTGTAGATATAGGCGTGGCCCGGCTCCCATGATTTAACCTTGTCGGAAGTGGTGGGATAAACTATACGGCCGCTTTCCGATTCAGGAACGAGCATATAATCAGGGGTCTTGCTGTTAGGCCACAGCTTTGCACCTGAAGCCGTATCATAGATTTCACAGTCAACCTGTATATAAGTACCGGTATAATCAGAGCCCGACAATGCTACCTCCTGCAATGGCTGAGGAATCAGGAAGCTGTAGTTGAGCGTATTTTCAGTGTAATCTGTCGGTTGGGGTGTCAGGGTCTCGGCCTCGTCATCGCTGAAGGCATAGAAGAGCAGATTCTTGCCGAATCTCTTGAGCATAGTCCATGAACCTATCACTTCGGGTGTCGAAGCAAGGGTCGATGAATTCGGGAAATTAAATGTACCCTGCATATAGATGTTGCACAACGATATATGCGACACCTTCACCTGAATTCTCTTGTTGGTACTGCTGAGCAACACGCTCACTCTCGATAGAGCATGGCGGAAATTGAGAAGCACCGGGGCGGCTTGCTGCGTTACCTGTGTCTTTACAGAGTAGAGAAGGTCAACATTGCCCGGGTTGAGATAATCGGGGATACTACCGCCGTCCATACCCTTGATATCCGGCGAATTGGTGATATCGGGGCTGAACGCATAGAAGTTTACCGGGTTGACGGGCCAGTATGCTTCAGGCGAATATGTCCAGCTGCCACCGCTGCGGGTCACCGTCACTCCGTCCATCAGTGTACTCCCCTCGGTGAAGGCATATACGACAAATTCTTTCAGACTCGCAGTTGTGGTAGGCGTAGCTCTTGAGCCATTGGGCGCCACGGCACTGAAAGAGATTGCATTGCTCTGCATGGGCGTTTCGTCCATATCATCGCTGCACGAGGCCAGCAGGGAGCATGCTCCTATAAGGCCGAGAAACGGATAAATTAATTTCATATTTTTAGTATTATAGTTAGTAGTCTTTTTATATCAGTGCTTTTTAATATATTAACACTATTCAGCCCTGAATGTTTATGGTGATGGATATCCAGCCGTCGACACTTACGTCAAAGCCGCCGCCGGGCTTGCTGCCCCCTTCCGACTCTTCAAGCTCCAATCCCCTGATTATCACTTTTACATCCAATGGGTCAGGCGCATTTCTCACTTGTGGCGTAACATCAAAATGATACGTGAATTTTCTACCGTCGCTTAGCACTACAAACAGCAGAAGATAATTGTCCGCTGTCGGCTCCGCCGGTATTCCGAAGGTCAGGAACTCGCCCTCTATGCTCGTTTCACCGCCTTTCTTTGCCGCCGAGGGCAGCATGCAAGGATAATCGCCCTTCGCTCCGTCGGCGAGATTCAGCGAACAGGCAAGGCCGGTAAATACCGCCGACAACGACACTACACCGTCGAGATTCGTTACGTTTTCTATCAAAAAACTATACCGGGCGGTAAGCTGCCGTTGAGGACAGCGCAGTATATAGCTCTCAGATCTAACCGCCGGCTCGCCATATTCAAGTCCGGAATATTTCAGGCCTACATAATCGTATGAGCAGCCCCACATCATGTCGGGGCAAACATGTAGTTTTTCGTCAAGCTCTCTTACAGCCGCAGGCAGATAGCTGTCGTCGGCGCGAACGGTATATGCCTCATACCCTTCATATCCGCCGTCTTCGCGGAATCGCACATTATAGGTATCGTCATTAAAACTGACAAAGCTGTAATCCCCCGGAATCAACGATACCTCACCGCCCTCACGCCCGGCAAAGTCAAAGCGCCACGGCTCACCGCCAAGGTCTGAAAAAAACATATAAGCCATGCCTTCAGGATCGGCTTCAGGAGCCGCCTGCCAGTCATTCTCTATTTTAAGTGTTAGAGCCGGAGGGCATTTATCATATTCATATATGCACGAACTCGCCGCGAGAGCAAGCCCGGCGGCAATCGTCATAAAGATTAGATTTCGGCATATATGCATAATATAATATCGGCGCATTATATAGTGCGCCGATATTATAACATTGTATTATATCCAAATGTTTAAAAAAGTAATCTCGTGCCGCCGGAGGCAGAGCTTTACTCCTTGTCGTCGTCCTTGAAAAGCTCGTCGTGCTCGTCAAGATAGAAGCACTTCGAGAGCAGGGCCACAAAGCGCGCGATCTGAGCCATAGCCTTGGCTGTATTCTCTGATATCTCCGCGCCCTTGAGCTTCATCATAAGCCAGCCGTAGAGAGCGTTGAAGCAGGTCTCTATCTCGCCGGCCGGATTATCGCCGGCCTTTGCACGCAGCTCTACTATATAGGGCAAGGTGGCATAGAATTCCTTGTGATAGTCTACAAACTTCGGGTCGGCAAGTATGCGTTTGTTAAGGTCGGCGAGGGTGCCGATGATGTTCTTGTTCATCTGCAGGTGACCTTTTTCTTTCACATCCTCGCGTCTCATCATGTCGATGAGCGACTCATACCAGTCGGCCATCTCGCGCTGCTGCTTCTCGTCGATGGGATATTTGTCTATCACATTGGCCTTTATCTTGTCAAGGTCAAGGCTGTTGGCACGGATGAGGTCTTCTATCTGCCACATATAGAGCAGATACTCGGCTATATTCTCTTTGCGTTTTTGTGAGGCTATTATCATTTTCGTAGTAGTTTGATTGTTTAAGATATAACACTTTAAAAAGTAAAATGCCGACTGAGCATCGCGCCCGGGCCGGCATTATAGTCAATCAATTATGAAAACAGTTAATTCGCTCGTTATTCGCTTCTATGTGTAAGTACTTATATGACGCGCTTGCGCGCCCAAAGTTACACTAAGCTCACGATTTTAACTATTTTTTTGACTCTTTGCCGAAAATGGCGTCATGGCGGTGCAGCATATTGAGGAAGCGCAGGTCGTCGCGCAGCGGCGCCACATTCACGCGGCCGTCAATTGCCTCTGTCCAGTCATGGTAATTGGCATAGCCGAGGTTGAGTGATTTGTCGGCCAACTCCATAGCGCGGTCCATGTCGCCATACTGGGCGTAGAAGCATGCTCCGTAGTAGTGGATAAGGCCATCGTAGTCTGTCACGGTGTCGAGTATATTGTCCATCCAGCGCTTGCCGAGCTCGGTCTGACCGAGGAATAGCTGCGCGAAGCCTTTGAGCGAACGGGGATTGTCGATATAGAAGTGCTCCATATCGGCCACCTTGTTGTAGAGGTCTTCAGCGGCGGCAGCCTTGTTGAGATATTTCTCGAATACCCATGCGCGGAGCATGAGATACATCGGATTCTCCGCGTCGTTGAGTATGGCCTCCGAGATAAGATTCGAAGCCTCATCATAATTCTTGATACCGACATAGCCAAGCGCCATCTCGATCAGTGCGTCGTTGTTGTTGCGGTCTACAGCGAGGGCGGCCGCGCCGGCTTTCACTGCCTCGTCATAGTTGCCCATAGCACGCAATATCTTGCTGCGCAGCACATAGTGGCCGGCATTGTCGCGAACCATGCCGAGGGCGCGGTCTACGAAGTCAAGGGCCTCGCTGTAGTTGCCAAGGCAATAGTTGCACTCGGCTATCGAGGCATAGATACCGTGATAGTTGTAGAGGCGCTCGTCGAGGATGGTCTGATAGTCGTTGATGGCGGCAAGATAGTGGTAATGGGCCTGCGCTATCACCGCGCGGATATAGCGGAACATTCCCACCTGCGGAGCCTCGCTCACAGCCTTGCTCAATCCGGCCATAGTTGCCGGATAGTTGGTGTTGCCATAGTCGATGAGCTCCTGCATGGCGCGCGGATGTTTGTTGTCGCTCGAGATGGCGAGGATGAGGTCGTCGACGGCGCCGTTGTGGTCGCCCATCATGCGGCGTACCGACGCGCGGCGCACGTAGATTTCGGCATTGTTGGGGTCGAGGTTTACCGCCGAGGCGAGCATTTCGTTGGCTGTGCCGAGGTTATTCTCTTTCACCGCCACGCGCGCAAGTCCGATATAGGCCTCGGTGCCGCGCGGATTCAGGCGCTGCAGTTTCTGGAAGTCGAGGCGGGCCTCGGCATATCGTCCGAGCATAAACTCGGTGTTGGCCTTCTGGTATACTACATTATATGAGTTAGGGTCGATCTCAACGGCTGCGCGCAGATCTTGGAGAGCCTGCTCGGGGCGCTTGGTCTCATTGTAGATTCCGGCGCGGAGCACGTACGCGCGGAAGCGCACGTCTTCCTCGCTTGCAGGTGCGAGCTGTATCACCTTGTCTACATCGGCGAGGGCGCGGATATATTCGTCGTGACGGTAATACTCATCGGCGCGGCTCATCAATATATTATAGTCATTGGGGTTCTCGCGAAGTTCTTCTTCATACACGGCAAGCACGGCCTGCGTCATGGGGTTCTGTATGCTCGACTGGGCTGCAATCGGCATAGAGGCAGACGCGGCCAAGGCGACCGCAATCAATATCTTGGTGATTTTCATATTCTTATTCAAATGTGTTTATGGTGCTGCGCAATGCCGTAAGTCGTTTCAGCAAGGGCTCGAGCAGGTCGAGACGGAGCATATTGGCGCCGTCGCTCTTGGCATTTGCCGGGTCGGGATGGGTCTCGATGAAGATACCGTCGGCGCCGGTGGCGATGGCCGCGCGGGCTATGGTCTCTATCATCTCAGGGCAGCCGCCTGTCACACCGCCGGCTGTGTTGGGCTGCTGCAGCGAGTGGGTGCAGTCTACTATCACCGGGCATTGGCATGCCTGCTGCATACGGGGCACTCCGCGGAAGTCTACAATGAGGTCGCCGTAGCCGAATGTGGTGCCGCGCTCGGTCACTGCCACATCATCACATCCGCCCGAGCGCACTTTCTCTACTGCAAAGCGCATTGATTCGGGCGAGAGGAATTGCCCTTTCTTCACATTCACGGCCTTGCCTGTATGGGCAGCCGCGAGCAGAAGGTCGGTCTGGCGGCAGAGAAAGGCCGGTATCTGAAGAATGTCGACGAAGTCAGCCGCCATCGAGGCTTCCTGTGCCGTATGGATATCGGTCACCACAGGCACCCCGTAGCGCTCTCCCACTCCGTGGAGTATCTTAAGAGCCTCAAGGTCGCCGATTCCGGTAAAGGAGTCGAGACGGCTGCGGTTGGCCTTGCGGTAGCTGCCCTTGAAGGCGTAGGGTATATCAAGACGGCGGCAGATACTGCTGATGGTGTCGCATATATTATATGCCATTTCCTCGCCTTCGATCACACACGGACCGGCGATAAGAAAGAAGTTTGAGCCGCTGCTCAGTTGGTTGAATGTAGTAGACATTGGTTTACAATATGTATGGTGTCGCAGCCTACCAGAGCTGCTGTTTCGGTTCGTAATCTGTTGTCGCCCATTGTCACGGGGATATATCCCGCAGCTATGGCTGGCGCGATTTCCTCGGGGTCGAAGTCGCCTTCGGGGCCTATGAGTATATTCACGTCGCTGCCGGGCTTATAGGCTTGGGCGAGCAGACGGCGCGGTGTGTCGGCGTCGCAATACCCGGCGAAGCGTTGTTGTCCCTCTGTCGGCGCCTCGGCAAGAAAGTCTTTAAGCGGCGTGGTCGCGTCTATGCGGGGCAAGATTGCCTTGAGCGACTGCTTCATTGCCGAAACTGCGATACGCTCAAGGCGCTCGGGCTTGATTTCCTTACGCTCCGACCGGCGGCAACGCAGCGGCACTATCCGGTCTACCCCTATCTCCACCAGTTTTTCTACAAGCCACTCCATGCGGTCGGCATGCTTGGTGGGAGCTACGGCGATGGTGATATAAGGTGTCCACACCTTGGGAAGCGCCTCTTTTTCCACAATCTCAACTACAGCGCCGCGATGGTCGTCTGTCACCAAGCGGCAGCGGTAGAGATTGCCGCGCCCGTCAACCACCTCCAATTCATCACCGGGCTTGCGGCGCAACACACGCACGGCATGCGCGCTCTCGTCGGCCGGAAGCTGCGGTTTCTGTTCTATGTCAGGGGCATAAAAGCGTATCATATCATTGAACTTAAGTTTCGCAAGCAAAACTTGTTTATTTTGAGTTTAACAGGTTTAAGGAGTTTAGGTATACATTGGTAAAACTAAACATTTTAAACTATATAAACTGCGCTGAAAGCGCTTTAAACCTCAAGTTTTC